>VFQO010000538.1_pt1 | contig 39651 bp, 44 predicted proteins | sample 3512331 | NCBI WGS metagenome assembly VFQO01 (sample SAMN10412371, study PRJNA504923) | tailings metagenome | isolation source: Replicate 3 from Balatoc abandoned mine | place: Philippines: Itogon, Benguet | collected 2017-08-28 | reverse complement strand
TTCCTTACAATAATTACATTATTATCAGAACTGACACACTTCATTAAATACTCCCCAGATCGATACGGGCGTTTAGATATATTCGTAGGAAATGCAGCCATTTTGGGAACACTAGGGCCTATCCACCATCTCCAACCTACTGTATGGCAAGATGTTCTTGATATTAATCTTACAGCAAATTGGCATTTTCTAAGAGTTCTTGATCCACTCTTACGAAAATCTTCAGCGGGTAGAGTTATTTTTATTACATCAGAGGTTGCTCAGAATATTTTACCTTATTGGTCTGCTTATTCTGTTAGTAAAGCAGCTCTTGAAAATATGGTGATGCTTTATGCACAAGAAAATTTAAATTCATCTGTTAAAGTAAATTTAGTAGATCCTGGGAATATTAGGACGTCAATGCATGCGGAAGCTTGCCCTGGAATAGATCCTTTAACGCTTTCTCTTCCTGAAGATTTTACAGATATATTTATGTACTTAAGTAATGAGAAATGCGAAACGACAGGAAAAATTTTTAAAGCTCAAGAATTTTAGTATTAAAATATATACATTCTCAATAATATACTTTTTGCTTTCTATATTAAGGCAAGAGTAAATTTTTATTAAAAATGGATAAGCAAGCAAATATTAAATAAGCAAAAAGAAATATTAATGGGACGATCATTTGGCTCAGCGTTATCGAAGGTTTAACGCCATTTTGGTGGACCGAATCGATTATCGTTGTAAATATTTTTAAGGTGAACTGTTTTTCAATTGCAATCAATAATTCATTTCTTATGTTAATACCTTGTTTAATAACATGAAGATTTCTAATCCAACCGATACAAACAAGTATGCCAATACATATTAACGTAAGAATAATATATGACTTGTTAGCATTACTTAAATGAGCTTGGTCTTTTAAGTAAGCTATAGCAGAAAGCCCAGCAATATTTATTGTAATCCAAAAATTATTTGCTAATTCTCTGATGTCATTAAGCTTATCTAAAGAGCTTAATATAAGCTTATATTGTTCAATTATTATATTTTTATTATCTTCAACATTAAATTGATTTTTCTCTACCATTCTTAAATATAATTTCTCTTTTAAAAGTTTATTTGGTTAATTATTAAGCTAATTATTTTTTAACTTCTTCTTAAGTTCTTCGATATCATCAACCAACTTTTTTTCTGTTTTTTTATCCAATAAGCTTCGTGCTTTTTTAAACATTTCATTTTCTTCTTCTTTTACGTGATGTTCGATTGAATCTTTAAGTTCATTTAGTAAAACTAACCATTTTTCATCATCATTTGGGCAAACACTAAGCTTGTCTAAATATTTTTTCATTTTTGCATGTTCTTTATCAGCATGTTGAACAATTTCTTTCGTTTTAGGATAAGATTTAAGCGCTTTATAGAAAGTTGCGTGTTCGGATTCAGCGTGTAAAAGGAGTTCTTCTTTTAACTCTGCAAAAAAGACCTCTTGATCTGTAATGGAATCAGTATTTTTAATTTCTTTAAAAAGAGTCGATACCTTTTGATGATCCTTTTTGAGATATTCATATATGTTCATATTCTTACTCCTATAAAGCGCTTAACTTAAGTAAATGTTTAATTAGTTATAAATGTCTTGTTCAACTATTTTTTAATTCTTACTGTTTATGAAAAGTTAGTGTTAACACCTATGATGATGCCACCATCTTTAATGGCTTGTTCATACTTCTTAGCATCTTCATCAGGTACTCCTGCGCCAATCAGAGCTCCAACTAACCCACCTGTAGCTGCTCCAGCACCAGCACCAGCAAATGCCGCAGCCAGTGAGCCCGCTATTGCAATATTTAAACCAGGGATAATTAAAGTAGTTCCTACTCCGGCTAAAGCAGCCGCAATTGCTCCTAAAGTACCTCCCACAGCTCCTCCTATTCCCATTCCTTGTATGGTTTTAGTAGGGACATTAGTTTCAACATTTTTTTCATTAATAAAATGATTTTTATGGGTTTCTTCAGACATAATTAACGTAATGTCTTCTTTCTTATATCCTTTATTTAGAAGCTCTTTATAAGCATTTTCAGCTTCATATGGATTTGTAAATACGCGTGGTGAGAATTTTGTTTCAAGTTGAGTTGCAGTTGAATTTTCCATGTTTGCTTCCTTTTTGTGATTAAAAACCTGAACTTAACTCTCTTATACTCAGGCATAATTCTCTTATTAGGAAGTTGATCAATAGAATTTATTTAAACTGAAAACATAATTTTAGATGTAAATTTAAGATAAGATTAAGGTTTGATAACATTTTTGACCATCTTAATTTTTTTCTTTTATTTTTAAGCAACTTTTCGCCTTTAAATAAGGTTGCTTTTTGGCATTTAATTAAATCTTAAAAAGGAGTTAATGATGAAAATCATTTCTATTATTAAAAAAGCTATTAAGTTTTATGCATTTATCAAATTAATTCAAAACTTTCGGAAATTCTTTCCAATATTTAAAATGATGTTAAAGCGTTTATAATATATATTCTTTAAGAAATAGTACATAAAACACTATTTTCTTTTAAAATCATAAGGGTTCTTCCCTTTTCTTAAAAATAACCTTAAAGGGATTCCAGGGAGATTGAAATAATCACGTAAAGAGGTCTCTAGATAACGTAGATATGAAGTAGGAAGTTCTACAGGTTTACTTGCAAATAGTACAAAAGTTGGTGGGCGACTCTTAATTTGAGTTGCGTATTTGATTCGAACCGGTGTTTGACCAGCTAGGGGAGGCGCATGACGAGCTAAAGCTTGTTCTAACCATCGGTTTAGTTGCGCAGTTGGAATACGGGTATTCCATAATTGGTAAGCTTCTAAAACATGGGTCATAAGCTCATCTAAATTTTTTTTCTTTAAAGCTGAGATAGGTTGTAAACGAAGCCCTTTTGCTTGAGAAAGTGACGAGTTTAGAGATCGCCTAATTTCAGGTAATTGTTGCTGATCTGCTTTATCCCATTTATTCATAGCAATAACAAGAACACGACCTTCCATTAATACATGGGATGCAATAGTAAGATCTTGTTTGTTAAGAGGATCTTGAGCATCCATAACGATAATAACAGCTTGCGCATATTTTATTGTTTCTAAACTATCTTGTACCGAAAGATGTTCAAGACGATCATCTATTCGCGATTTACGTCTCATTCCTGCTGTGTCTATAAGTTGAATAGGATGTCCTTTATAAGTCCAATCAATGGCTATAGAATCTCTTGTGATTCCTGGTTGATCTCCGGTAAGAAGGCGATTCTCATCTAGAAGAGCATTGATAAGAGTTGACTTTCCAACATTTGGTCTTCCAACAATGGCAAGTTTTAAATGTTCGTTTGAAATATTTATATCTTCCAAAAAGCCAGAATCTTTCGTATATGGTAGTAAAACTTGATAAAGTTCGTCAAATCCTTGGCCATGTGCTGCAGAGATTTGAATCGGCTCACTTAACCCTAATGAAAAAGCTTCTAAGTAACCTTCTTGTTTTTGTCGCCCTTCAGCTTTGTTAGCAATCAATATAACTGGCTTTTTTATGCGTCTTAATAATTCAACTAACTTATGATCAGATACTAAAATTGGTTCACGGCTATCTATAACCATAAGTATGACATCAACATTTTCTAAAACATTCAGAGTTTGAGTTAATATCTGATCTTTAATCAGATCTGATTCAAATCCCTCTAAACCTGCTGTGTCATAAATTGTAAGGTCAATATCCCAAAGTTGCCCCTTTGTTTTTTGCCAGTCGCGCGTTACACCAGGGACGTCCTCAACAAGTGCTAATTTACGACCGGCAAGTCGATTATAAAGTGTTGATTTTCCGACATTTGGCCTTCCAATAATGGCAAGTTTAAGATGCTTAATCATAATTTATTTTACTGATAAGCAACTAAAGTTCCATTATCAAGAAGAATTAATAAAGTCTTATTAATAATAATCGGTGATAAGGTTGACCGTTCTGGAAGCTCAAATCGTCTTAGTTCTTTACCATCTTTAACCGATAATAATAACCCTAGTTTATTTGAGCCAGTAATCAATAAAGAATCATTAACAATAATTGGTCCAGCCCATAAAATTTTACCTTGTTGTTTCTCGTGATCCATAAAATGTTCAAGTTGCTTAGTCCAGAGAATTTTACCTGTTTCTTTCATTAAACAAACTAAATGATTATCATTCGTAAGCATGAATAAATAAGCTCCCGAAATAGCTGGGGTTCGAATTCCCCCAATATCACGGTTCCAAATAGGCTGACCACTGCGCATATCTAAAGCGCTAATCCGACCACTATGACTTACGAGAAAGACGATGTTTTTATCAATAATTGGGCGTGCCTTAATATGTGAAAGTGCTGAGACTGAGTCCAACTGTTTACTGCCTTGAAGTGTTTCTGACCATAATGGATAACCATTTTCCACCCGTAAAGCAAAAACTTCGCCTGAAGAATAGGGGGCGACAATAACACCAGTATGGATTGCAGGGCTTGCGCCGCCCAAAAGTCCAGCAGTTTCAACAATGCCTGTATGTGTCCATAAGAGCTGGCCATCATTTTCATTAAAAACTTCAAGTTGGTTATTAATGGTAACAATAAAAATTCTTCCTTCTGATACTGTTGGTGCAGATCTAACAGGAGCAGAAGTAGGAGAGCGCCATAAAATTTCTCCTGTTTTTGCATTCAAAGAGAGAACTTCAGCGTGAGCTGTAGCCGCATAAATCTTTCCTTGATCATATGCTAAACCGCCTCCAAATGGTTGAGAGGCATTCTCAGAAGGTACAGAGTGCGTTTCCCATAATTTTTCACCATTTGAAAGATTAATTGAACTTATTAAACCTACTGAATCAATCGTATATACATTGTTTTCCACGGCAATAGGACCATTTAGTAGCCGATGTTCAGATGAAGAACCCTGGCCAATATCTTTCTCCCACACCAACTTAAAATCTGGATTTAAAAGAAGAGGGGGCATTACATGACGAGCATTCCCTCCAGCCATTGACCATGTTTGATTGGTTTCAGGTGGATCTAATTTAATAATATGATTTTTTAAAGAATCATCGAGACTATATTCATCAGCGGATAAAAGAACAGCTTCACGATGTCCTTCTAAAGGGATTTTCTCTTTTTTTCCAAGAAAAGTTTCACATCCACTTAAAGCGAGTGCAGTAAAAATTATTATGAAATTAAAATGCCGTTTCATTTGTTTTCTCGTCGATTATTAATTTAATGCCCCAATTTGTTCTAAGTATACCATTGCTCTGCTTCTAATGCTCGCTAAAGCTTGTTTATCTGTATGAAGATTTTTTAAAAGTGTGCTTGCTTTCTTTAAGTCGTTTTGACGAATTGCAAGAAGACCTAAAAGTTCCATTGCTGAATCTCTCCATACACTTTCTCCTTTAGCAATAAGTTCAAGATGTTTTACAAGTGTATCAGGATCTTGAGTTTCTAATCCTTCATATCCTAATAAAATAATTGAAAGTTCTCTGAACTTAGCTTCTATTTTTTTATTTTCAGCAATTTCCAAATAGATTTTAAATCTTTCTTCTTGGGAAGTATTTTGTAAGTGAGACTTTTTAAAAGACGCTAATACTTTATAGCCGTCATGTTCATTTGGAAAAGAATTTAAAATTTCTTTGACCTTATCAAATTCCCCTTTATCCGCTGTACGCAAAGCTTGTTCATAAGTAGCAGCATATTTTTGATTTTTTTGATGTTTTAAATGCCCCCAAACAACATGTCCAATTGTCGCTATGATGATTGCAAGAAGACCACCAATAATAAAATTTGAATATTTTTTCCAAAAATTAATTAATTGATCGAGTCGAACATCTTCTTTAATCTCATCGATTAGCTCATTCATTTCTGACATTTATAAACCCTCATTTTTTGTGAGCATCACTTTAATCCATATTTTTGTGAGAATCAAACATTTAAGCCCAATAAAGATAATTATTTTCTCCCTCTCGATTTTGTTATTCCCACTCTTCCTTTTGTCTTTTTTCTCTTGTGTTTCCAGATGGCAGAAATCCTGTACCTAACTTCAATCTTGTATCTGTTACATACAGTTATTCATCATCCTCTTCCCATTTTCTTGCCTTTTCTCTAGGCAAAGAGAAGGTATTCACTCAAAAAGAGTGTTTAAGTACTTGTTATCTAATAATTTAGGTTTTTTTAAGCCCCTATTTTATTCTATTTTTCTTTAGATAAATTCAGAAATTAAATGAAAGGTTTATGAAGAGTGGTTAATTCTTCATAAGATGTAAATACCACCTCTGAACATCTATAACCAGACTACCACATACCGTTTCATAAATCAAGAAAATTCAACGATATTATCAAAAAAGTTTTTAAAATCTCACCACCTTCAATGAGAAGTTAATAATTATTTGAATTGTAGACTTTTTGAGAAAAATGTATAAAATATTAGAATATCTAGAATATTGAGGAGGGCAATTCACTGTGGAAATAAAAACAAATTCTACTGTTCCAGCATTAATCTTAGGATTATCGATTGCTGTTGGTCCTTCCCTTGCTGGCTTCTTTATTTATAAGGGAATACAAAGTGTTAAACTTGCCGAAAGATACGTGACAGTTAAAGGATTAGTTGAACGTACTGTAAAATCTGATAAAGCGGATTGGGAACTCTCTGTAAGGCTGAGTGGGGATAATTTAGCTGAACTTGATAAGCAAATTAGTGAACAGAGATCTAAAGTACAAGGATTTCTTGAGGCAGTTGGATTTGAAGAATCAGAAATTAAAAGTTCTTCCCCTCAAGTAAACGATACACATGCGCGTGATTGGGGAGGCCAGCTTCCACCTCATCGTTTCATTGTTGATCTTTCTTTAAAAGTGACGACCTCAAAAGTAGATCTTATTGAAGAAACTAGTCGTCATTTAGGTGAATTAATAAAGGAAGGTGTCGCTATTTCGCGATCTGACATTCGCTATCAATATACAAAGTTTCGTGAACTAAGGCCTGAGATGCTTGCAGAAGCTACTAAAAATGCTCGCGAATTAGCACAACAATTTGCAGCAGATTCAGGAAGTCGTATTGGCGCTATTCGTCGCTCAAATCAAGGTGTTTTCCGTATTATGAGTGCTGATGCATTACCTACTGAAGAGTTTGATTCGGGACATAATTCATTAATCAAAAAAATCCGTGTCGTTTCTACGATTGATTTCTTTTTAATTGATTAAATATTAAATTATCTCTCAATAAGAAAAAATAAGATGTTAACTCATTTTTTATAATTAAGTGATTAACTAACATTAACAGATTAATAGGTTAATGTTATGCAGTTTCTTTTAGTCATATTTATTTTTACCTCACCCTTGCAAGCCTTTTCACTTTTTTCAAACCCTAAAAAAGAAATGGCAGCTTGGTATGATTTATTAATTGCACGTGAGGCTGTTAATCGCACACGAGAAGCTGCTATTAAAGCTGCTAATGACCCTAAACTAAAAGAACTAAGAGAAAAAGCATATAAAGCTTCTCAAGAGCTTGATCAAAAAACGTATGAAGCTCATAAGTTTTTTCAAGAAGGGTTAAAAGAACTTAATCTTAAAATCGATATCCTCCGTAGACGTTTAAAAAATCAGTTAGCAGATCAAGCCTTAGCGAACGTTCAAAAGAAAAGCGCAGAAAATTTAAATGGTTTATTAAATAAAATTGATAAATGGACATTTGAGTTTTCCAAGAAGCTTACAAACATTATACGAGAGTATACACAAGCAAATGTTCAAGGAAAATCAGGACAATTAGAGAGTGTGAAGGCAGCGATACAAGAGTTAGAAAGAGAAATTGGTGAAAAAGAGAAAGAAAGTGAAACGCTTGTACTTTCTCTGGCAGCGAAACAAGAATGCCAACAAATTTTTCAAAAATGGGAAGAAATAGGTAAGAAACTTATTAATTTGAAAAAAGATATTTCAATGATAACTCAGGTCAACTTATCTTCCTTTAATAGTCAAGCAACTCAACAACTTGACGTTTTAAAGAAAGCTATAGGACCAGTAAAGTGTAAAGGTATATCTACAATTGCAGATGTCTCTGATCAGAATATGATTGCTTGTGCAGTTTCTAAAATAACATCTGAAATAAAAATGCTAGATCTTCCTGTATGTAAATCTCTTGAGATTGAGAGTGTCTCAAAAAAACGCACAGTAAGCTCTGATAAAACTCTGATAGAATACAGAAATTGTATAGGTGGATATATAAATAAAAGATGGCCATATTAAAATGGAAAAACTTAAAATATTACATTTCACTATATTTATAATGGTTGTTTTTATTTTATTTAATCAGACCTCTGCCAATGCATTCAGTTTATTTTCTTCTTCTAAAGATCGACTTAAAGCTTTAGTTTCCGCGCATGAACAAAATCAAGCAATTGATAGTTTAAATTTAAAAATTCGTGCAACTCAAAATGAAAAACTGCAACCAGCAGCCAGTGATTATAATAAAATTAAAAAGGATTATGACCAACTAGTGATCCTGCTTAAGCAAAAACAGGAAAAACTTAGGAAAGATATTGAATCAGAAATAAATAGATTAAAGAGTGAAATTGAAAAAAAGAATGATCTTATTCAGGAAGCAGAAAATGCTATAAAAATTAATCGCGAAAAAATATCTGGAAAAGATGTAATCTTAAATTTGCTTGCTGGAAAAACGAATATAGGGACTGAGGTAAAAAATTTAGCAAGTATGGGAGTGAAATATGTTTGGGAAAAATTTGGAACTAAAGTTAACTCATATTTAGCTGGAATTGGTTTACCTAAAGCTTTTAATGAGTATAAAACGGCAGAAGAAATGATTGCCGATTGGCATGCTTCTCTTTCTAAAGAAAAGCACGAGCTTCAAAAAGCAATATTTTTTAATTCACAGCTTGAGAATAATCCTAAACTTGCAGAATATTTAACTGAACAACTCAATAAAGGTATAAGAGGGTGGTTTACTGGCAGCCTGAAACAAGAAAATGAGCGTCAAGTAAAACAAAATATTCAAGAAATTATTGAGCTTAAGCAAAAGGCATCTGAACATTATGTGCGTTTAAGCAATGCAACAGGTCAAATCGGAACTAGCGCAACAGACATTATACGGACTTACTCAGACCAAGCAAAAGTCTTAACGGATAAAGCTCTGGCATCAATTAAAAAAGCAGATTGTAAAAAATTAAAAGGTTTAAATGATTTAAGAAATGAAACTTTAAAAACATGCATGTTTGATGAATTGCAAAAAATAGGTTTTAAAAAAGTTTCTAATTTGGGACAGTGTTACCAATTAAGAACTACCATTCATGTGGGTAAAGATGCAAAGAGCACAACAATCTCTGAAAAATTTGATTTAAATCAATCTTATGAAAAAGTTTTAGCATGTGCTAAAGCTTATATAATACAATAAACAATTATTTATAAAACTCAAAATAAAATGGTTTATTTTTGAGTGAGGTTAAGATAGCTGAGACCAAATTCTTTTGCACATGCTTCAATAGTTGGATCATCACTTTGCATTGATAACTGACAAGATTTTGACTTAATCTTTTTAGCAGCATCATTAATACGTTTTAAAGATTGTTCACGACATCGAGTAATGCCACGCTGACCGTCACCAATTCTAGAAAGTGCAGAACATCCAAGAGATTTTGCTTTTTCTTCAAAGCTTGTTATTAATGTTTGAGATTTTTGAGAAAGTGGATTTAAAAGTGGTTGTATTGCTTTATCGTAAGCATTACTGATATTAGTTAAATTACGCTGTGCTTGTGCTAATCGTGATAATGTAGTACCAAGAGCCTTTATAAATTTTGAATCACTTTCGACGTTTTGTAATATTAAATCAAGTCGTGCTATTCCTTTATTAAGTGTCTCAAGTTGTTTTTTTGCCCTTATAATCTTATTTTTAAGTTTTGTTAATCCGTCGTACATTTGTTGTTTCTGATTGTCTTGAGGTAAAAATGAACTTGAGAAGTTTAATGTGAAAAGAAGCAAAATTTGTCCTTCAGATGGCAGACTTTCAAGAATTGTAAGTAAATCATTTAGTGTAGTATCTAATTCTTTAAAGTCTGAATTTAATTGATCAATTTGTGCGATTTTAAGAGATTTTTTGTTTTGTAAAGTTTGAAGAGACATTTGTCTAGACTTTACCCATTCAGTCTTAACTTTAAAAAGATCTTCTTGAGCAGACTCATATTCCTTTTTAAGGGCATCTTCAACTTTTTTTTTGGTCTCTGGATTAAGGCCAATTTCTTTTGCTTGTAGATAGACCGCTTCCATTTGGCGCGATAGTCGCGAAAGTTCTCTTAATGTTGATAAACTTTTAATATCTGCTTTTATTTGTAGTTTTAACTGGTCAACATTTGTAGGTGATTTATTAAATAGAGAAAATGCATTTCCTTGCGAGAGAGGAACAATTAAGGATCCTGATAATAGAAAGGCTAAGGAATATAATTTCATTGATAACCCCATTTTTATATAAACATGTTTTCATTAAGGTTCTAAAATCACTTTATCAAACTATTATTTATTTTCCGTAAAAGTAGAGTTTAAAAAGAAGAGACTATTATTGGATCCTTATTAAATTCCCAAAGTGGGTATTTTTGCATAACTTTTTGAAATAATTCACTTTCAATTAAAGAATGCAACCATGCTTTAATATGAGGGGAGGGAAGTTCTTCAAACCATTCAGGATTAACCATAGAAAATTGCCTAATGAAAGGAAATATTGCCAAATCTACGAAAGAAATATTATTTCCGTTTAAAAAAGGAGAAAGCCGAGCCTCAAGTTTTTTTAAAAATTGTATGCATTCTTTTTGATAATTAAAATCATTTTTTTCAGGGTAACGTCCTGGATATTTATAACGGTCTAAAGCATATTTAAAACGTGTATCGTTTTCTTGAATTAACAAAGTATCTTTTGGGTCTAAATGAGATACTTTAAGAGCCCATTTCATAATCTCTAAACTTTCTTCAAGCAATAGATCATTACTTACTATCATGATAGGTACTGTACCTTTAGGAGATATTGCTAGCATTTCTATAGGTTTATTTTTTAAATCTATTTCACGATGTTCATGGTGAATCTTTGATAAATATAGTGCACATCGTGCTCTCATAGCATATGGGCATCGGCGAAATGAATAAAGAATGGGAAGCATGGGAAAAAACTTATACAAGTAATGCTATAAAATTCATAAATCCTATTTAATATTAAAATTATTCTTAAAGCAAACTTCTTATTTGAGTAGGCTTAATGAAATTTAATTTGATTCGGTAATTTACTTTTGTATATATAATTTTCCATAATATATATTATGCGATCATTAAATGTAGCTGCACAATAAAAATGTTTGCTTGAAGAATGATGGGTAGCTCAGACAAATAAACGATTTAGGCAACGAATCCGTGCCAAATGATTGTCTTAATTTTATTTTAAGAATTCTCTTTTAAAATGAGCATTATAAGATTTTCAATTTATAATGTTATATAAATATGAACCCTCTCTTTAATCAATTTGTTCATTATTCAAAAAATAATGTTCAAGGCTTTCATTTAATTGATAAAAACCTTGAAGTGAAAGAGTTTTTATCATTCGAAAACCTCTTAAAGCGTAGTTTGTCAATTGCACATTTAGCTTCTTAATTATTTTTGGCTCAGGAAAATTTGATTATGACATTTTTGAAACAGGACTTTCTCATGCTTTAAGGCAATACTCTTAAATAACGATCTGAAAGGACAATACAATGATAGGAAAATTATTATTAACATTTATGATGATCTCTCAATTAACATCTCCCTCTTATAGTAGTAATGTTAAATTATTGGATTCAGAAGTAGACATGTGGGCTTCCAGAGTCTGGACCGGACATTTTATTTTAGAAGATGAAATTAAAAACAGTCTTACTTTTTTAAACAAGATTTATAATACAGATAATAAATATTTAGATTCTTCCTCTTTTAACTCTTTTTATAAGCAAGCAGTTAAAGATGTACAAGAAATAGATCAAGTAACAGGTGGTCATTTCCCTAAATTTGCTTCACTTTGTAAAGCTCTTTATGAAAAAGAAAACGACGATAAGAACAAGGTTGGGTTCTATATGCTTTTTGAAGGAGTTACAAAAAAGCATTTAGAACAAGTTCGTAAGGCCAAATCTTTAATGTCAAAAAAGAGTGATAGCGCTTTTAGTTCTTCCAATAATTTTAGTGATTCACTTGATTTATTTAAACGTTTTTTTGACGGTTCTCCTGACAGTTCAACTAAAGTACAGTAAAATTGTTTCGATGTTTTTTAAAGCTTGGGGGTTTTAAGTAGTCAGGCTTAAAACTCTTATACCTAGTCGGTTTATTTTACTCTTTTTTAAAATTATTATTATGCTATTGGCAGTTGTGATAGTGCCGCAGTAACAAAGTCAGAAAGATAAGCTTCTTATTTCCTACAGGAAAGAGAATGGCTATGGCACCTAACAAGCATATAAGAGCACCTATAATATCAAATTTATCAGGCGTTTTTTTGCAACCACCCACATCCATAAAATAGATAAGCAAATATAAACTGCTCCATAAGCAGCATAAGTTTTCATCAATTAAAGCATAATGATGGGGCTGATACCCCAGTTTGTGAGTCAAAGACAATGTAAGAATTAATTACATTTAACAGACCACTAAAATAGCTAATTTTATCCTCATAAGGTAATTCTTCTTTATAACCTTGTTGATATGAGTAAAATTCTTCTAAAAATTTTTGATCAGGAGTTAACGCCGCTTCTACTATTGTAACAGTCTTCATGTAAAGCTCCCAAATTTAGTACCAAGGGATTGTGTAGTTTTCCGTGTTTCTTGTAAAATAACCCGAACTGTGGTTAAGGATTAAGTTTGAGGATTGAATGTAAGGAAGGTTTGTCGTCTCTGATTTGGTAATTGATAAGCCCAGCTAAGAGATGAGCGAAAGCGTTGATAGGGTTACGATGTCTATGATGGATTAAGGTATTTAAAGACTTGAGCGAAGAAAATATAGTTTCAATAAAAGACCGTTTCATCAACATCAATTTATCTGCAGTGTCCATCAGTATGTTCTTCATATTTTTCTTAATTTTAGTGATAAGTATCACACCGCTTTCAAATAATTGTTGGAAGAGATTACGAGAAAGATATCCTTTATCCCCAATGAGTTTGGCTGTAATTCCTTTGACCATCTCTGCAAGAGGTGTTTTGTCATTAACATTGCCTGGGGTTATGGCAAGACGAACGATTTCACCATGAATGTTAAAGATCAAAAGGATCTTAAGCCCAAAGAACCATCCTGTCGAAGTCTTGCCTTTAGCAGCTAGACCTTTAAAAAATTTATGCTTCTTCTCTCGTAGATTATGGCAAACAGCCATAGGTGTCGAATCAATGAGCAAGTACTCTGTGATCTCTCCTGAAAGACTCTTGAGTAAACAAATAAGTGCTGGAAACGCTTGCTTAATAAGGGCAATAAAACGATCATAATGCACAAGCTTTGGAAATAAGTGGCGATGATAAGTGCTTAAGTCCAGGTAAAAATATTTAAAACAAGCCATGCCAGATTGATGATAGGCAATTAAAATTGTTAAAAACTTCGGATAATGTTAGATGGCCTTCTCTCCGGCGCCTCATCAAATGGCCAGAAACTAATAGCTTCTTATACCCGGGCTCAAAGCCTTTACAAAAGTTATCGACAAAATAAAACAATCTATCGTATTCTATCTTCATTGAGCTATCTCCCTATTTTTTTCAAATCGAGATTACCTCAATACTTTCATCATGTTAAATATTATCTCTTAGCCATAGCTCGGGTTAAATATTATTATGTTACAATTTGAGTTACAAAAACGATCATTTATAAAACATTTGTTAATTGCAAAATTGGGTGTATGACTACAATTAATTTCACACGGTTATAAAACCTTAAAAAGCAACGGTCTAGAAAATCAAAAAGCTATGCGTAAAAAGGCGAAGAAAATTACTAAAGATATTAGGGATGGTAAGCTTTAAATGCCTAAAAGTATTAAAAAGACTGATTTCCCTGAAAAATTATGTGCTGCTTGCCAACGTTCTTTTAACTGGCGTAAAAAATGGAAAAATGTATGGACTGAGGTCAAATACTGCTCTCAAAAGTGCAGAAAGAGATTAAATCAATAATTATTAAATTAAAGTAGGAAGTACTTGGTTTAGAGTTTTAAATGTTAATTTGATAAATTTTAAAATTAAGTAACCAAGCAAAACTAATCCATAGAAAATATGGACACAATAAAAATAAAATGGTCCGATTGTTTCTTGCAAGAAACACGCATAAAGCAATGCTAATCCACAAAATTGATATATTATAAAAAGCTAAGTCGATTCTTTGAAAATAAAAGAAAATTGGAGACCATAAAATATTTAAAATAAATTGAATGCTAAATATAGAAAATAATAACCCATTTTTATTTATATTTTTATATAGAATTCCAAATATTATACCGATTGTTACGTAAATAAAAGACCACACAGGTCTGAATACCCAATTTGGAGGATTGAAGCTTGGCTTCATTAAATTATTGTACCAAGAATAATCGCTTATTTTTACCGCAAGCCCAGAAAGAAGTCCTAAGGTTAAACAAATTATGATTCCATAAATTTCAAGCTTAAATTTTATAACTAATTTTTTCAATTTTAAATATAGTGACATTAATTAAATCTCATTAGTCAAAGCCATCTTTCTAAAGTTTTTACCAATATTCTAACAAGCTTAATTTAAAGAAATTGTGTAAAGCTAGTATTTCTTAGCTAGCGCTCATTATGCTTATCAGTTTGATAACACAAAGAAGCCTTTTTGAAATGTTTTAGCTTTCTTCCACTAACTCTTTTCCTCCAAAGAGAAAAACTTTTTGGTTTTAGTGATTTACGCATAATTTCTATAACTTCTTTTTCTGACAAACCTGTATATTCTTGGATGCATTCAAATGAGATTTTATCTGACCAAGCCATCGCAATAACTTCATTTGTTGTACTTTGATTGTTTAAAGATTTCATATAGGTACTTTCTGTTTAATGGTACTGATCCCTCCGTCTACAGCTATAATTTGACCAGTAATCCAACTATTTTTATTATCTAACAAAAATACAATAACTTTGGCGATTTCCTCGGGAGAACCAATTCGGCCTAAGGGGTGCATAGCCTTTGAAAATTTAAGAGATATCTCATTATTTGTAATATTTGATGTTAAAGCAGTCTTTACAAGCCCTGGAGCAACAGCATTGAATCTTAGATTTATAGAAGCATAAGTAGCTGCGGCCGATAAAACTAAACCATTTATACCTGCTTTTGCCGCTGCAATAGCCTCATGATTAGCTATTCCACACAAAGATGCTGATGAGGAAATAAGAACTACTGAACCTCCCCTAGTCATATTCCTTCCAGCAGCTTGTACCGTTGCAAAAGCAGTGGTAAGAGAAGCATTGATCACTTCATAATATTCTCTCTCTTTAGTGAGATGAGCAGGCTTTAATAAGAGAGAACCACTGCAATTAACTACCCCATCTATAGAACCAGCTTTATTAAATACGTCATTGACTTCTTGGAAATTAGAAGCGTCCAAGATTACATCAGGAACAATTTTTTCCTTATTTCTTGCAGTAGTGAAAACAGTATGTCCTTTAGAAAGTAAATCTTGAACAACACACTGCCCTATAGAGCTACTGGCTGCAATCACTAGATAATGAGCCATATTATTTCCTAAATTTTTAAAATATTTATATCATTATTTTACTTAAACAAAAGTATTTTTATATAGTTAAAGGGTTTGTCGTAGATTAGAAATAATCTACAGTTGTTTAGTGTGAGTAATACGATATAAACTAAAGAGAAAAGATCAGTTAAAACTTCTGGGATTTTTTGTTGCAGAAGTTACTGCTCTCAGTGCTGTAGATATTTTATGCGGTTCTGTTGCAAGTTTGAGGTAAGGGAGTAAACTTGAAGGTCAAATAACTTTGAGTACTCACCTATGGAACCTCACGACTTTCGTTACCGACAGTTTTTACCAACTATTATTTTACAATGCATGCGCTGGTATCTCCGGTATCCTCTGAGCTATTGTAATTTGGAAGAGATGATGGCACAAAGAGGCGCAGATGTTGACCATACAACTCTTTTCAGATGGCATGCGCGTACTTTCTGCAGATCTTGGCACCTTGACGAAACCTATCTTAGGGTCAAAGGGAAATGGAAGTATCTCTACCGTGCTTCAGATCACAGAAGAATAAAAAGAAGGACAAGACCTATGCTGGGATTTAAAAGCTTGATCTCTGCTAGAAGGGTCATAAAAGGAATTAAGGGCCCTGGGTTCTCTACACTTGTTTTATATGTTATTAAAAGTCACCTAGGCCCTATATTCAAATTGATAAGGGTTTTTAATTATTCTTTTTAATATACTCATTAGCGGGTTTTCTGACCCAAATACTCTTCTTACCCTGAGCTGTACTACTGAAAGAAGGAGAAGTCAGACCTTGATCAGATGGGCGTGGGTCTTTTTTTGAAGAGAAAACTTTCACCCCTTTTTGAGCAACTGTTGCTCCTTTGCTTTTAAGCGGAACTTCAGTTGGTTTACTTAAACCACCACCAGCCATTGTAAAATTTGCAAAAGATAAGGCTAATAACATTGATATAGCGTATATAGATATTTTTTTCATTGTTTCATCCTTTATTAATTTTAAATATAATTTATGTATACATGTAATCTTAGATCCTAATTGATTAATTTTAAGTAAATATATAATAATATAATTGTTTTTAGTATATATGTGATGAATATATAAAATTTATTTATTAATATATTAAAAGTTTTATTATTTCGAAAGTTTAAGGAAATCCTTCATCTTATGGAGTTCTTACATTAAACCAAAGTTAAATACTGATAAAGCGTTTCCCGGCTAATGTTAAATTCCCTAACGATTGCTGATTTGCTGTGTCCTTGAGAAACCTTCTCCTTAAGTTCTATTATTGCCTCCTCACTGAGCTTCTTCTTTCTTCCTTTATAAAGCCCTTTCAGCTTAGCCAAATGAATTCCTTCTAATTGACGTTCTCGAATTAAAGCTCTTTCAAATTCTCCAAAAGCTCCCATTACTGACAAAAGTAGCTTGGCAATCAGCGAGTCCTCACCTGTAAATGTGAGTTTCTCCTTTGTAAACTGAAGGCTTATCCCCTCCCCCGTTAAGTCCGTTACAAGCTTTCTTAAATCATCAAGGTTACATACTAAACGATTTTGGAATTAATTATCTTTTATGACATTTTTTATTATTTTGATATTTATTTTTTATAGTGTATTCTAATAAAAAAGTAACAAATTATAAAAGACAAAACATTATGAATGACGTAAGAACAAAAATAGGCGAAGGTGGTAGAGTGATAATACCTGCCGCTTTTAGGAATGCTTTACACCTAGAAGTTGGTGATGACATCATTCTTCATTTCAAAAATAATGAAATCCATCTGACAACTCCCGAACAAGCACTCTATAAACTTCAAGCAAAAGTTAAAAGCTATACAGATAAATTAGAAAAACCAATTTCTTTGGTAGATGAGTTGATTAAAATGCGGCGTTCTGAGGCAGAAAATGAAGAATAATGTTATTCTTGACGCATCCGCCCTCCTCTCTCTTATTCATCAAGAAAAAGGCGCAGATATCGTAAAGCCCCTTATAAAGATTGCTGTAATGTCGACAATTAATGTAAGTGAGGTTCTGACAGCCCTCCAAAGAACTGATATTTCTCCTAGAGAAGCTTTAGTCTCTATTTCAGATATCATCCAAAACATTATCCCTTTTGATTTGGAGCAAGCTCAATTAACAGCTGAACTGAATGCTTTAACTAAAAGTAAAGGTTTATCCTTAGGTGATCGAGCTTGTATTGCTCTTGGACAAAAAATGGGCCTTCCTGTTTATACAGCTGATAAGATTTGGGGCGAGCTACAATTAGAAAATACAGAGATAAAACTTATTAGATGATACTCTAAATATGCAACTAATTTATGCGACAGTTTCACCTCAGAAAAATAGCCGGGTACTCTTTTGTCGCAAATATTTTAATTTGTGAAACACGTTTATTTAAGTTATTTAGAATGGAATTAATTTTTATTGCATTAAAAATACAAATTTATTTTAGAATGCTTATTTATGTTTTCTTGATCTTTAGATGGCAATTGGCCTAAAGGAACTAATATAAATCTCTTAGGCCATAACCAATAAAAAATTTGAAAAACTCTATTTTTTTATAAAAACTTTAAGTTATTTTGTTTGTATAAATTGTTTATTATACTCTCGTATTACTGCTCCATTTCTGTGTTGTATGAATGCGTTGGCAAAACCATTTGCTAGTTTCAAGTTTTCAATGGCTTCCATTTGGCTAAAGTCAGAAGATTTTTTTCTCTGATCCAACTTGACTCTCTCTGTTTCTGGTACGTTAAATTCAAGTGTAAAATAATTATAGCGTTTATGGGGTTCTTCAGGATAAGTAATATGAAAGTCCAACTTACCATTTTGAAGGCTCCCAATTGTGATATGGGGTAATGCTTTATTTGTTGGCATGAAAGATACAGCATTATCAGCAACAGAATAATTATAAATATTACCTTCTATTGTAAGATAATCTCCTTGAAATTTCGTGGCTAATACTAAATTTTGTTTCTCTGGATTAATTTGTACTCTATCTGGAATTTTATTATCTGATGCAATCACTTTTATACTAGTCACTACAGAAATTGTAATTAATGACAAACAAAAGGCTTTTTTTATATTAAACATAATGGCTCCTATAATTATTAATTATTATATATTCTCAAAGTTTTGAATATAATGTTTAATATTTCTTAAAAATTTATTGTTTTAAGATATTTATTATGCTGAAAGCTTACAAAAAACAGTATTTTATTTTTACGATTAAAAATAGCTGAGAATGTCTTTAAATTAAAAAAGATACAAAATGACAACTACATCTTAGTTCAAAAATTTAAGCAGCTAATGTTTTAACAAATCCTGATTTTGCCCAAGATAAAATCTTTTTATCTCTTGTAATGAGAATTACATTCATACAGCAAGCTGTTGCAATAATTAACTGATTCGCAGGATCTGAGTGAAAATCTTCTGGCAATTGTACGCTGTCTCCAACTATTTATTTGGCTTGTCATTGGGATAACTTGTAGTTGTAAACTATCTACCAGTTGTTGAATCCAATGTTGAAGTGGCAAAGTCACAATAAGCCTTCGCCTTTGAATAAGCATTGCTATTTCCCATAAAGAAATATCTGCAATAGCTAATTTTTCTGCCTTTAAAGCCTCTTTTATTGTTTTACATGTAATAGGTTTAATTCAATCAGCATTAAGAACGTCCGAGCAAGCAAAGTGATGAGTATCCGCTTGACGGCTTTGTTGCAAGAAATTTAATTGGTCATGGTAGGTGGTGACACTTTTCTTAGAAATTCTTTGAGCGGTTTCCCAGCTTACCAAGTTAAACATTAGAAATTTTACCGATGTATTTAATCGAGCATATCATATCAAAACGGTTATTTATATCTCACAACATCTAAGAGTTTGTGAGACTTACTTTTTGGTACCTATTAGGGAACATATAAGATCAACACTTTTTTTTAATGTTTCATAATGTATACTTTTTGGGACTAGTAATATCTCTTGCATTATAATAAGTGAATTACTATAATATGACTATAAACATATAACCATGGAGATTATTGTGATTCAAATTGGTGCTGGCGAATTTAAAGCAAAATGTTTAAAGCTGATGGATCTGGCCGAACAAAAACATGAAACTATCATTATTACTAAACGCGGCATTCCTATCGCTAAGCTCGTCCCTTATAAAGAGACTCCCCCTTCTCTTTTTGGTTTCATGAAAAAGTCTCTAAAAGTTAAAGGAGACATCATTAGCCCAATTGAGGAAAAGTGGGATGCAGAATCATCTTAATATCCAACTAATACTAGATACTCATGTTTTCCTATGGCTTATGAATGAAGAAAATGAGCTTTCACTAAAAGCAAAAGAAATCATAGAGGCAAGTATCATCGAGGGCTCAGTTGCTATTAGTACTATTTCTCTTTGGGAAATAAGTATGCTTTATGCCAAAGAAAGAATACTCTTGAATCAGCCTTGCTTAGCGTGGATCAAAAGAAGTTTAGAAGCTCCAGGTATTAATTTATATCCTCTCACACCTGAAGTTACTGTTGAGAGTACTTCTCTTCCTGGAAATTTTCATGGCGATCCAGCTGATAGAATCATTGTTGCGACAGCAAGGGTCCTTGGAGTACCCTTTCTTACGAGAGATCAAAAAATTCTTGATTATGGTAAGTATGACTATTTACACTGCATAAAAGCATAATACTTATCTTTACTAAGAATACTTGCTTTTATTTAAGTTAGATGGTGAAGTATAGTTAATTAATAAATAACTAAAAAATTTTATTCATTTAAAGGCTGCTTCAATTCCCACAATTACTTTTGTTCGACGAACATGTAAGCATTAAATTTCATGCTAAAGATTAATTAGAAATATTTTATGTGCATACAAAAATAGTATTTCTATATATTTTATCGTAATAGACAATCCATCCTACAAGCTTGCTTTACAGTATTTTATGGAAATGCCTAATTTGCAATTTATTGATATTTCTTATAATAAAATAATTCCTTCAGAATTAGATACCTTCACTAGCAAAACAAAATCAACTGTTATAGCTGACTTGCTGAATCAATAAAAAGTTTACACAACTTCCTATCTATCATGCGTGTCTTGTTGAATTTACGGTATTCTGCTTTTGCATTCCATCGACAATAACGGCAATAAAAAGATTAAGCGTACTGAAAGTGGCAATAAGAATAAATGTTATAAAAAAAATCCATGCATAACCATGTGTCTTCATAACAGTTCTAACGATATCAGGCCAACCTTCAAGTGTCATAATTTGAAATAAGCTGAAGCAAGAAGCTTCAAGGCTACCAAACCACTTAGGATAAATTTCACCATATAGATTAGTGGCCATAACAGCAAAAATGTAAGTAATTATTACAAGGATAGCACCAATAGCACTTATACCTGGTATAGAAGTTATTAAACCTTGAACGACTCTTTTAAGAGCAGGAAAAGCTGAAATTAAACGCAATACTCTTAAGATTCTTAATGTGCGTATAACAGAGAAAGCATTATTCGAAGGAATAAAAGTGATAAGAATAATAGTAAGGTCAAAAACAGCCCAAGGATCCTTAAAAAAGCTAATCTTATAGATGCTTAACCGGAATAAAATCTCTAACAAAAATATCCATAGAATAATAGTATCTATTTTTTTAAGAAAAAATCCATAATTGACTCTCATATAAGAAGAGGTCTCAAGACCTAGAACGACAGCATTAATTAAAATTAATGATATTATAAAATTATTAAAGAATTTATGTTCGATAATCGTTTTTATTAATGGAACAATTCTTTGTGACACTCTCTTATTAGGAGACATCAGTTTACTTCTCCGTTATTTCTGTAAAGAGAGTATAAGCAACCAACAGTCAAAATGGATAATGTTATCCCAAGTGACACCAAAGGTGGGAACTTTGCCATACCCATAAAGTCAGCAATAAAAATCTTGCTTCCTATGAATAATAAAACTATTGCCAGGGCATGCTTTAGATAATGAAAACGCTTTATAACTACTGCTAAGGCAAAATATAAAGATCTTAAGCCCAATATAGCAAATATATTGCTTGTATAAACAATATATGGATCAGATGTTATTGCAAAAATAGCAGGGACACTATCAACAGCAAAAATAAGGTCAATAAATTCAATTAATATAAGAGCCACACACAGCGGCGTTATAAAAATTTTAGATTTTCCTGTTTGAGAATCTATATTTTTTATAAAGAATTTTTGCTTATGTAATTTGTTTGTAATATTAAGATGCTTCCGCATCCACCGAAGAAGTGGATTGTCTTCTATTGATACCTCTTCATGGTTTGGAAGAATAAGCATTTTAACGCCAGTAAAAATCATAAATATGGCAAATAAGTATAACACCCATTCAAAATGTGCAATCAGTTGTGCCCCAAGACCTATCATTAAAGCACGAAGAACTATTACACCTAAAATTCCCCAAAAAAGAACTCTATGCTGGTATAAATTGGGAATGGATAAACTTGAAAATACGAGAGATATGAGAAATACATTATCGAGCGCGAGGGATTTCTCAACTAAGAAACCTGTATAATACTCGGCAAAGCTGTTTATTCCAAGCTCGTACCAAATCCACAAGCCAAAAAGGGTGGACATCATGATATAAAATCCACTCATCCACAGGCTTTCTTTGACTCCTATATTTCTTTGCTTATTATGGAATATGCCTAAGTCAATAACTAATAAGATCAACACAACAGCAACAAAAAGCGCCCACATCCACAAAGGTTTTTGCATCATTTTATACTCTTTTTTTATCATTAATATTGTGAAATGTTTAAAAAAAGGTTTATTGAACAAATTATTATTAAAGTTTGTTAACTTTTTAAATTTATCAAAATATAGCTAAAATTCACCATTATTTTATATTTAAGAAATAACTCTGTCTAAATGAGAAGATTTACCCCTTACAAGTTCAATTTTTTCATATACAGAAGGACGCTGTGATTTAGAACATTTTTTCAGGGGATAGAAGCCAATAGGTATTCAAAGTTTTTTTTCTCTCATATGTTTAAATATTTCTTCAGCTTTAGCAGAAATAGCCTTTTTTTTCTGCAGATCAAACTTGTCCCATGTTGCATATACATAATTAAGTCTTTGGTTTTTCTCCAGTTTTACCTTATTACGTGCCATAAAATCCCAATACAGTGAATTAAAAGGGCATGCATTAATTGTCGTCGTTTCATCAGGATTGTAAGAGCAATGGTCACAAAAATTGCTCATCTTATGAATATATTTACCGCTAGCAGCGTAAGGTTTACTACCCATGATGCCTCCATCGCCAAATAGCGCCATACCGAGCGTATTTGGCATTTCAACCCATTCATAGGCATCGCTATATACTGCAAAGTACCATTCTTGTACCTGCTTAACGTCAAGGCCTGCTAACAGCGCAAAGTTCCCTGTGATCATAAGCCGCTGAATGTGATGCGAATAGGCATGGTCTCGCGTATGTTTAACTGCCTCAGCGATACAGAACATTTTCGTTTTTGCCGTCCAATAAAAGTCTGGCAAAGGTTCTTTGGCATTAAAGTAATTCATCTCGCCATATTGTGGCATGTACATCCAATATATCCCACGCACATATTCGCGCCAGCCAAGAATTTGACGTATAAATCCTTCAACAGCGTTTAGGGGTGCTTTCCCTGCTCGATAAGCCTCTTCAGCCATCTTACATATCTCAAGAGGCAATAATAATCCTGCATTAAGATAAGAAGATATCATAGAGTGATAGAGGTACGCTTCACCCGCCACCATTACGTCCTGATAATCACCAAAATATGGAAGAAGTTCTTGAATAAAATGAGCGAGTTCAATCAAAGCCTGCTGACGAGTAATCGCATAGTGAAAAGGTTCAAGCTTGCCAAAATGATGTGAAAAGTTCTTTTTCACTAAGCTAAGCACATCCCTAGTAATATGGTCTTTAATATGGCTAATACGCTTAGGGGATGAGAGCCCGCGTGGCGGAGATTTGCGATTATCTTTATCAAAATTCCATCTTCCACCTGTCGGTTCACCATCGTGCTCGATTAAAATCCGATATTTCTTGCGCATATCTCGATAAAAATATTCCATTCTAAGCTGTCGACGAGGTCCCGCCCATTTTTTGAATTCTTCTTTTGAGCATAAAAAGCGCGTATCAGTGAGAATATTGATCGGGAGGCCTAAATCTGTTCTCCATAATTCAAAAGTTTTGAGAAGCCTGTATTCGCCTGGCTCAGTGACAATCACTTGTTTAAAGCTTATTTCACTTGTAATACGGCGTATTTCTTTTTCGAGACTTCCTGTATTATGAGGATCATCAAGCGTAATATAGCGAACCCTATATCCTTTAGCTTTTAATTCTTCCGCAAAATGCCGCATTGCGGAAAAAAGAAAAGCTATTTTTTTAGGGTGATGGTGGACATAGGTCGCCTCCTCTTTTACTTCGCACATTAAGATGACGTCATCTTCTTGTACATTTTTAAGACTTGGAAGCGATGAAGATAATTGGTCTCCAAGAATGAGGCGAAGACTTGTCATTTCTCAGCCAAAGCTTTCTCAATAGCTTCTTTGACACGATCGCTGTCAGGAGACGTAAATGAATTAAAGTAATCAAGCAGCTTGCCATTGCGATTAATAAGATATTTATGAAAATTCCACTTTGGTGCAGTCCCAAACCCAAGAGTCTCCTTAGCCCATAAATAAAAAGGATGCGCGGCGCTTCCAGAGACAACTTCTTTTGATGCCATAGGAAAAGTAACACCGTAATTTACTTTGCAAAAATGGCTTATTTCCTCATTTGTACCTTGTTCTTGATTACCAAAATCGTTGCTTGGCACACCGATAACTACGAAACCTTTATCTTTGTAGGCATTGTAAAGTTTCTCCAAAGCGGCGTATTGGGAAGTAAAACCACAATTTGAAGCTGTATTCACAACCATTATAACTTCTCCTTCAAATTGTTTTAGAGGAATAAGTTCATCACTTATGAGCATTTTAAATGAAAAGGAAAAGGCGTTTTTTTCTTCCATGGAGGCCTCGATAGTTTGATTAATAAACGATAATAGAAGCATTTTCGTCACAACAGAGGTAAATAGCTTCATAACTTAATCCAAAAATAGTTCCATTTGTCTCAAATCCTTTTTTGATTTAGGCAAACGCCTAGAGAAACGATTACGGCTGCCTAGTTTGCGATGAACTTCCTTTGCCTGATCCTTAAAGTCAGATTGTTTCCAGCGTTCGGCAAGTTGATAGCGGGCATTTTTAACGGCAATATTGTGGTCGACTATTGGCCGTGGATAATTCTTGAGAGTATCTGGCCATCGCCATGGCTCATGGATGAATATATCTGGAACATCCTTCAGCTCCGGCAAATAGCGACGAATAAATTTTCCATAAGGATCGTGTTCTAGTGATTGTTTAATGGGGTTGTAAATGCGAATAGCATTGATTCCTGTGACACCTGATTGCATTTGAAATTGAGAATAATGGATGCCAGGTTCATAATCTGTGAAGAGTTGAGCAAGGTAGGGTGCAGTCTTTCGCCAATCCAGCCATAAATGATAGCTTGCAAAAGAGACAAGCATGGCACGCATGCGGAAGTTAATCCAACCGTTTTCAATTAAACTACGCATGGACGCGTCAATTAAGGGGTATCCTGTATATCCAGTTTTCCATGCAGAGAAATAGTCATCTCTAAAATAAGGCTCTCGCATACCTTCAAAAGCAGAGTGCATGCAATGTGTTTCTATATCGGGCTGCTGTTCTAACTTCTGGACAAAATGGCAGCGCCAAGCAAGACGGGATAAGAAGGCCGACAAATTTTTAACAAATTGTTTAGCTTCTTCTTCAGTTGAGAAACATAGGTCAGATATTTTGGCCTTTATTGTTTGTTCAATCTCGCGTACAGACAAAGTGCCATACGTAATATGCGCGCTAAGGCGAGAACAGTGACGAGCCGACACACCAGGCTTGGAGATCGACATTAAATACTTGCGTCCTCGGTCTTGAAGAAACGAGTTGAGAGTCATAATTCCATGCTTTCGACCTCCAACTTGGGTTTGTGTTAATATCGATCCGTTAAATAATGGATCATTTTTGCAGGGAAGTTTATCACCTGCGACATTTGTTACAAATTGAATTAATTGTGGCTTTTCTAAAACCTTCTCTGCCATACGTGCGTCTCTTATTTTGGACCAGATATCACGACTTTTTAAGCGTCTAACTATACCATTTGATGGGTATTCATGCCAAAGTATCTCATTTTTTTTACACCATTCAGCAACCATTAAATCACGCTTAAACGTCCATGCGTTTCCTGTTTCTTCATGCGACCATAAAGTAAAGGTACGAAACTGGTTTATAAGATTTTCTAGGACAGATATAGCGCTATCTACCCTTATCAAAAGCCTGCCACTAAGCTGATTAATCTGTGAGTTAAGGTCTCTCAGACTGTCGTGTACAAAATGCCAATGTCTTTGGGAGCTGTCGGGTTGGCGCCAAAGGTCAGGTTCTACAATGTAAAGTGGTATTACCTTACCCAAACGAGCAGCTTCATAAAGAGGTACATGATCATACAAACGCAAATCTTTTTTGAACCAAACGATGTTTATCTTGTCATTCATGTTTTTTAAGAAAATAAGGATAATCCGTGTAACCTTTTTCCGTACCACCATAAAAAGTCGCTCTGTTGTAAGGTGTTAAAGTTACTCCGCTGCAAATACGTTCTACAAGATCTGGGTTAGAAATATAAAATCTTCCAAAGGCAATAGCGCTAGCTTGTTCGCTCATTACTTTAGCTTTAGCAGATTCCGGAGAATAACCCCCAGCAGAAATAAAGACACCATTGAAAACGTCCTTAAATAAGATTGAAGTAGAGGGTGCATTATGAATGATAGCGTCACTGTTACCCGCACCCGTGGACCGCGGTTCAATCATATGAACATACACAATTTTGCGGCGATTAAGTTCTTTTAGTACATAAGTAAAAAGAGCCAAAGGATCGCTATCGCTCATGTCATTGAAAGTACCGTAAGGTGAGAGACGCACACCAACACGACCATTACCCCAAACTTTAGCAGCGATGTCGACAACTTCAAGAAGTAAACGGGCTCGGTTTTCAATAGAAGAACCATAAATGTCATCACGTTTGTTGCTGCCGTCCTGCAAAAATTGATCTAGAAGATAGCCGTTTGCGCCATGTACCTCAACGCCATCAAAGCCAGCCAATATCGCTTTTTCGCAAGCATTCTGATAATCATTTAAAATTTTCTTGATTTCAGAAATTTCAAGTGCGCATGGCACCTCAAAATCCGCCTGCTTCCAGTCTGCCGTAAAAACTTTGCCTGTGGGCTTAATAGATGATGGTGCAACTGGAGGACGACCATCTGGTTGATATGACGAATGTGAAATCCGGCCCACATGCCAAAGTTGAAGAAAAATTTTTCCACCTTTCGCATGAACTGCGTCGGTAACAAGTTTCCAACCTTCTACTTGGTCATCGGTATGGATTCCAGGGGTACAAGGATATCCTTGTCCCTGCTGACTAATTTGTGTAGCTTCTGAGATAATTAGCCCCGCACTTGCACGCTGTGCGTAATATTCAGCATTTAAAGAGCCAGGGATGTTTCCTGGTTGCTTGCTCCGCATACGCGTCATTGGCGCCATAATAATACGATTAGAAAGCGTGATTTCACCAAGTTGAAGAGAGTCAAAAAGAGTTGCCAAGTTTTTTTCCTTAAGTTTTAATAATTCGTGTAAGGCGTAGAGACAGCGCGTATGGTAGAGAACGTAAAATTTTAAGAAAAAAAATGAATTTCTTAGGGAAGTGAATTTCAAAACGCTGCGACATCAAGCCATGGGATATTTCCTTGGCCGCTTGTTCGGGTTCAATTATCATTGGCATGTGAAAATTATTCTTGTCAGTCAGCTGCGTACGTACAAATCCTGGACTAATCAGCTTTATGTCAAGCGTATTGCCACATTCAGCATGTAGCGTCTCAGCAAGATTAATGATCGCTGCCTTGGTAGCGCTGTAAGGCTGTCCACCTGGTAGGCCGACATACCCAGCTACACTGCCGCACAAAGCAAACTGACCTCTAGATTTCTGAGTTTTGAAGATAGGTAGAACGGCATGAGCAAGATTGAATGCACCTATTAAATTAATATCAACTATTCCTTTAACTAAGGTAATGTCGAGAGAATCCATTTTCATAGGCGCATAAGCAGCTGCCAAGAAAATAACTCTATCAATCCTTCCAAAGGCAGCATATATAGCTTGAGCAGTGCGCAATGTGGTTCCAGCGTCTGTCACGTCAAGGGCAAATACTTTATGACGTTCCCCGAGATTGGCTTTGAGTTTCTCCAGTTCAGCCTTCCGCCGTGCAGTAAGCGCCAAAATAGCCCCACGTGCGGATAATTCTTGCGCAAGAGCCAATCCTATGCCGCTACTTGCACCAATAATCCAAACAAATTGATCTTTGTAATCTTTTTGATTCATTATTTTTGTTTCTGCATAAAAATAGTAATTTCGGAAACCGTGATGCCAAATTTTTTTAAATAAGAGCGATTAATCAAAACCCCATCATTCATAGCCCACATCCAATCGTCAAAGCGAATGGTATATGTTGTATCGTCGACAGGAAGGTTCATAACGTAATTCCAACGGACGGCACTACCTACATTTTTGCCTGTAGCCTTCTCAATAATATCTGAAGCGGTTCCTTCATAAGTGTCTTCCGATAGTTTCTTTATTGTCCATACACGCTGCTGTTTTTTCCCATCATAATAATCAAAATTCTCAGTCAGCGTCCCAATGTCACCGTCCCATTTTCCCACCATATTGACATCAAATCTGCGCACCACCCGGCCTTTCCAATCCTGCACTATGCCCCATGCTTTGACAGGGCCATTGAAATACTCCTTAATATCGGCGCGTGGCATCGTATTCTTGTAATAATCTAGATTATTTTCAGCGCAGGCGTTAAGCATAAAGAGACCTGCTACGGTTGCCATAATCTTGAGTGTTTTCATTATTTCCTCCTGATTGAGATCGAATAAAAAAAGTATAAAGTAAAGTTGCTGCTATGAACTTAATAATACTGGGTATCAAAGCGTAAGCAAAGGAAAGTGCCATAAGGGAGCTATCAGAATTGAGAGATTGTGGCTTAAATCCTCTAGCGTCTAATGCTGGAAGTGAAATGGCTGATGCAATAGCTAGAGAAGCTTTAGCAATGAAAGCTAATAAAGCGTAATAAGTTCCGGAAAAGGCGATGTTGCCACGAGCGTGGACGTGATCTGCCAAAATGGATGGTGGCAAAGTTAAGTCTGCGCCGAGCGCGAGGCCAGATATGATACACACAATTCCGTAGGCTAAAACGTCTCCAGAATTCAGGAAGAACGCGCCGATAAATCCCGCAACTGCAAATATGTTAGAAAAGGCCCAAACTTTGTATTTACAAAAGCGTGCACTTAACATCTTCCAAAAGGGCATGGCTACAACTCCAGAAAGAAAATAGAGTAATAAGAAGAGAGCCATAAGATGTTCAGCACCTAAAAGGTCACGTATATAAAAAACCACTAAAACAGCTGGTATGCTAGAGGCGAGCATACTAAGGCCATATATTAAAAAAAATTTCAGGCTTTCTTTAGATAATGTGCGCAACGCAGATAAGAGCGAAACGTTAGAACTTCTTGAAACAATAGCTCGCGTTGGCAAATCAGAGAGTAGTCTTGAAAAATTTATAAGACCTACTAACATTAAAAGTGTCACGATCGCTCCATACCACAGATAAACATGCTTAGGGTTTGTCAATTCAGAAAGTATTTTTGGCATAGAAACTGCGATGAGAAGACCCATCAGGCCAAAAGACTCGCGTGCACCTGCTATCCTCGTCTGGTCCTGTTTGTCAGTCGTCCACATTGTTGCCTGTGCTCCTATTACGATTGTCAAAACGCTATAAGAGCTGACGGCAAAAATCATACACAAAGTAAACCAAAAAATGGGAGTTAAAAAGACATAGTTAAAAAGCCCAAAAACAGAAAAGCAGAGTATAGCTCCGGCAAGGGCAAGAATAGGCAGAAATCGCCTTTGCAATCTGTCGGTCAACCAGCCAATTAGAGGATCTTGTAAGGCATCAAGAAATCGAATTATCAAAAGCAAAGTGCCGAGTAATGTAAGAGAAAGTCCGTGATGTGTTGCATAAAAATCAGGCGCAAGCACATAAAGTGGAAAGCCTGCAAAAGCTACCGGCAAAGCGATGAAGCCATATTGAAACAAGGATTTTCTGTTGATTAAACTCATACTCATAACAACCCCAAAAGGGCGCGACGCAACTCTGGCTCCGATGTCTTCTCTCCAAGCCATATACCGAAAAACAATTGGCCAAATTTATTATCTTTGATTACACCAATCATCTGATTACCATTATAAAATGTTGTTTGCTCTCCAGGAAGATAAACTGCGGATAAAACAGTACCATCTTCTACATTAGGCAAAAATGCTCTCATCTTTGCGTTCCACGCAGCGAGCTTCTTCTCATCGGTAAATCCCTGTTTGTGTATTTCTTGCACAGTTATATCAGCGATATCATTACTGTCGATTCCCTGATAATATTTGATCAGAAGTGCAAAAGGCTTATTAGACTTCCATTGTCCATTAGGTGCATATAAAGTCGCTTCATAGATGTCCCAAAAAATGTAAGAGAGTTTGCCACGCCCAACGACCGAAGCATTCGGAACCAAAGTTAGTATCGCTTTGGTTGCGAATGAGCCTGAGATGGAAGAAACAAAAGCGATAAGGTACAGATAAAATTTACACCACATGCTGTAACTCCCACTGTATTACGTCGGTTCGTCCATGTTTGAATGCTGCAATGCAACAGGTCAAATAAAAGCGCCACATGCGGATAAATTTCTCGTCGAAACCCATTGCTCTTATATCCTTAATCTTTAAATTAAAGTTTTTGAGCCAATGCGCAAGCGTTAAAGCATAATCCTGGCCAAAGTTAAACTTATCGGTTACACGCAGTCCAGCTTTTAAGCTTTCCTCATGGAATCGCAACGGGCATGGCAGCATCCCACCAGGAAATATAAAACTACGAATAGCGTCTCCTCCTTTACGATAGCGCTCAAAATAAGTGTCGGCAATAGTTATAGTTTGCACTATGGCTTTACCTTTATCAGCCAAAAGAGACTTTAATTTCGAGAAATAAACAGGCCAGAATTTTTCGCCCACGGCCTCGAACATTTCAATCGATACAATTTGTTCATAAAGACCTTCTTGATGACGATAATCTTCTAATGCAATAATAGCATCTTTACCAACACGTATTGAAGCAAATTCATGTTGGGATTTTGAAATAGTCAAACCCTTGATATCGTAGTCACCCCTCTGAAGAGCCCGCTCAGCAAATCCTCCCCAACCACAGCCAATTTCCAATAGGCTTCCGGAAGGTTTGAGACGTTCAATGATTCTATCGTATTTGCGAATTTGTGCATCCTTTAATTTTTCTGTTTCATTCGCAAAAATTGCTGAAGAGTAAGTCATGGTTGGATCAAGCCATAAGGCGTAGAAGTCGTTACCCAAGTCATAGTGTGCGTGAATATTTTTCTTGCTTCCCTTCAGAGTATTGCGCGTGAAAAGATATGCAACGCGAGACATAAGCCTACCAAACGCGGTTCCATAAATGTAATCATTAAGAACAGATTGATTCTGCAAGCCAAATAGAAACAACTGCGTTAGATCATGAGAGTCCCACCAACCATCACGATAGGCTTCAGCAAACATGATGTCACCATGACGTATCATTGCGCCGATCACACGCCAATCATGGATTTCAAAGCAGGCTTGTGCACCTATATTAGGACCTTTAAAAGAAAAATTTCTACCGTCAGGCATAGTAAGGGTAATCGATCCATATTTAATGTGATCGAGAATTTTAAGAAAATTATTAATAATGTGACGATTGTACATTTATTAACCTTTTTAATTTATCATAGTTTCTATCACCTATCCCTCAACTTTCTAATGTTTTACATTTTGTTAAGGTTGCTTGCTTGTGTAATTTTTTTTGAAAGTTGCGGAAGTTTGGCAATATAGCGAATTCCTTTAAGAATTAACTTTAATGCTTGCCAATGAATGAGAAAAATAGTTTTTAAAGTTACCAGAGGATGACGCCAAAAAGCACTTCTGAGACTTTGAGAGGTAAGCGGAGTAAAAGTGCCAATAAGCGACGTGATAAGCTGCTTTTGCTGTTGAGAATCATAATAATCAATCCAGATACCAAGTTTATCAGGTCTCAGATCAAAGCGAAACTTGTAATGCCCCTGCCTTTCTAAAAAAGGCGATACATGAAAAACTTTTTCTGCTTCTAACCAACAGCTTGAAGTTATTGGCGTATGATCAGAATTTACACACAAATAGCTATGTTGTTCTCCAAAAGTATTGTGTACTTCGCACAAAACAGCTCTTAAATCGTTAATATCGTCTAGGCAAAAATAAAAGCTTACTGGATTGAATACATAGCCGAGGACACGTGGCATAGTAACAAGGAGAATATTTTTTGTTTTTTTATTTAGTCCATAATTTTCCAATATACCTCTGACCCAAAACATTGGATCAGCACCACTTCGTTCGCCAAGGTCCTTAGGATGAAAACTGGCTAGAAAACCCGGGATCGATATCGCAGGCAATGGCAGTGCAAGATAGTAGACATCATAATTAAAAGTGTTTTCTTTTGGAAAAAACCTTTTGTGCATAACTTTGGCGGTATAGATCTGCGGTGTGACTACTACCATGGGGGATTAATCCCCATGCGCTGCGCTATACTGACCGCGCTACTAAGTCCGTCTTCATGGAACCCGTAGCGTTGATAGGCACCACAAAACCAAAAACGATGAAGACCTTGAATTCTATCCATTTGGCTTTGATTATGAATCGCCGCCGCGTTAAAAACAGGATGTTCGAACATATAATCATTATAAACAAGTTTTTGATTGACTTCGCGCTCAGGATTGAGAGTTACAATCAAAGGCTGGTCAGTACCTAATGGCTGAAGATTATTCATCCAGTAACTTAAAGAAACTCTTGAATCATTATTATTCTTTCTTTCTGAAAGATAGACCCAACTTGCCCAGGCTTGCCTGCGCTTAGGCATGAAGCTGGTATCACCGTGCAAAATGACACGATTAGATTGGTAATCAAAAGCAGAAAGAATTTTTTTTTCATCCACACTTGGATCTGCAATTATAGATAATGTTTGATTGGCGTGACAAGCGAAAATCACATTATCGTATATGGTTTGATTGCCATCAATATCTTCTACCATTACGCCATTTTTATCACGCCATGCTTTATTGACGCCAAGGCCTAAATGTATACGTTCTTTAAAGGGTTCTATCAGCCGGTGAATGTACTCGCGGCTACCACCACGTACTGTGTACCATTGTGGGTGATCGTTGAGGGTCAAAAGACCATGGTTTTCAAAAAAGCGTACAAAAGTACATGCAGGAAATTTTAACATTTCAGAAAGTGGTGTACTCCAGATCGCACTGCCCATTGCTAGCAAATAATATTGGCGAAACCAAGGCCGCATATTTAATGCATCTAAGCAATCACTTAAAGTGAATGATAGGTCTTTCTCGAGATAGGTACCGGCTTTCTTATTAAATTTTATAATATCGAAGAGCATACCCCAAAAAGAAGATCTTAAAAAATTTCTCTTTTGAGTAAAAATATTACCAAATTTTTGTGTGCTGTATTCAAGCCATCCATCATCTATGCTCGCTCCAAATGACATATTACTTTGAGCAATTGGCACCTTTAAATATTCGAATAAATGGGTAAGAAGCGGATAATTTCGTTTATTGAAAACAATAAAACCAGTGTCTACCGGAATGATTCCGTCTTTAGTATTAACTTCCACGGTTCTACTGTGGCCACCGACATAATTATTCTTCTCGTAAATGGTTATTTCATGATGTGGGTGCAATAACCAGGCTGCCCCGAGACCAGAAATACCTGTGCCAATAATAGCAATTTTTTTTCGTAATGAGTTGCTCATTCTCCGTTATTTTCCTTTTTTTATTTTCTTCGAGCAAACCTAGAAATATCCTACATATACCCATTCTTGTTAATATTTCTAAAGATTTTTTATTAACTAAAACTTTCTCGATTCCAAACTATTGGTAAGGTTGAAAAGAAACTCTTACGCGCAAACCAGGACTAGCATTTTCAAGACTAACACGAGCTTGGTGTCGTTCGGCTACAGCACGTACTAGGCTCAATCCCAGTCCGTTTCCAGGTGTACTGCGACTAGCATCTCCTCGGTAAAAATGTTTAAAAACATTTTCTTTTTCTTGATCTGGAATGCCTGGCCCTTGATCTTCAATAAAGGTCACAATCTGATTTTTCTCGGCTCCTGCATACACACGAATGACTGAACCTTTTGGACAAAACTTGATTGAATTATCAATAATATTTGCGAAAAGCTGAAAAAGAAGATCACCGTCACCTTTAACTTTTGTTTCTGGTGATGTTTGAATCTCAAAAGAAAGATCTTTTTCCTCTGCAACAGGTTCATAAAGATCAGCAACATCTTTAACAATTTTTTCTAAATCGACTTCGCGCATGAATTGAGTTTGTTTACCCTTCTCAATATTGGTAATACGTAAAAGGGCATGAAATAATGATAGAATGCGATCAACATCACCTAATAGACTTTCTATCTTGTGATCATTCTCGATGCCTCCCTTCAAGGCCTCAATATCACTTCTAAGACCACTCAAAGGGGTACGTAAATCATGAGCAATATTGTTGCTTACTTCACGAACACTATTCATTAAATCCTCAATTTTTCCTAAGAAACCATTCAACATTTCAGAAAGATTACTTAAATCGTCCCATCGGCTGTCAATTGACAAACGTTGCGATAAATCACCCGTTTCGACAATATTCTGAGCAATTGCCGCAATACGATTAATACGGCTGACAACAAAATGGCTAATACCAAAGCTGACAAGTACAACAAGAAACATCAGCAACATTATTACCCAAGTTAAATGTTTGAGTAGCTGGTTACTTTTAATGAGGTTATGAACATTCCGAAAAACAATAATTCGAGAACCATCCTCAAAAATGTGAGTTTTACCTGCAAAAACTTGTTTTCCATTGTTAGTATCAAGCTCGTAGCTTAGAACTCCATCCGTAATTTTATCCACATATTTGGGTATCGGATCAATTGTTCCACCAAGGAATTTTCCACTTTTATCTTCATAGCGAAAACGAATGGCTCGATCTTCCTTAATGCGACGTTTAAAGTAGGGTATAAAAGTTTCTTGAGCGTTTTTTAAGATAGTAAGTATACTAACTTCATTACTGATAGCAGCTTTTGTCTCTCTCAGAAAATCGCGCCTGCCAAAATCAATTACGAAATAACCAAGAATAGCTGCCGAAACAGCTAGTAAAACTGTAAAAAGTAGCGCCATCTTAAAACTGGAGCTGTCAACGTAGCGTCTAGAAATTGTCTTCAATGATGTATCCTGCACCGCGCACTGTCATAATCAAATTATTATTTATGTCGCCTAGTTTTTTACGTAGGCGACTAATATGAACGTCGATCACACTGGTCTGTGGATCAAAATGATAATCCCAAACACCTTCGAGTAGCATAGTACGTGTGACTAATTGGCCTTTAAATTTCATCAAATATTCCAAAAGCCGAAATTCGCGCGCTTGAAGATCTATATATTTTCCGCCTCGTCTTACTTTACGTGATAAGAGATCCATTTCCATATCACCAGCCCTTAAAAGAGTCGATTGCGCGGATTGTGGGAAGGATGTGCGTTTGCTTATTGCTTCAACGCGAGCAAGTAGCTCGATGAAAGCAAAAGGTTTAATTAGATAGTCATCGCCGCCAGATCGCAAACCAGTCACTCTATGGTCAATGTCACCAAGAGAACTTAGAATCATTACACCAGTTAAGTTACCACTGCCTCGCAAAGTCTTAATTATAGAAAGACCATCAAGCTTTGGAAGCATACGATCAATTATCAGGACATCATATTTCTCTGTTGAAGCAAGATGAAGTCCTGTTTCTCCATCTTCAGCCAAATCAACGACGTGTCCAGCTTCCTTAAGGCCCTTTTCGACATATAAACGTATCTTTGGATCATCTTCTACTATTAGTATTTTCATACTCTTACTCATTGTTTTTACTGATATTAAAGGTTTTAAAAAGTGTTAAGTTTTTTTAATAATTCCTGATTCGAATTTATGAAAATAATAGGTCTTTTTGCCCTATACTGACTGATAAGCTTTTTGGAGTAACCACGCAAAATTTTTCATTTAGTATAAGTTTAAGTTTTTTTTTAATGCCAAAAAAAGCTTTACCTTTTTGGATCTTAGACCTTATTACTAGCTGGTTAAAGACGTTTTGATTACCCTCAATCTTTACAGCCACGCGTTTAAAGCTTTCGATACCGACCAAGTGGATAAAATATTCAAAGTTAAAAGCTTTAAAATCCATTATCATCCCCCTAATAATAAATATTCTAATTATTTGTTCTTATTGTATTAATTTATCTTGTAGATTGCGTCAATAACCTCAATAACAGATATATCGCAAACTCAAATCATAGGAATAAGCTGAAAGATAATAAGCTAATAATGCTGTAGCGAATAGAATTATAGATATATGTAAAAAACGATAAAAAATTTATTTGAAAACAATTTAATACAGAATCTAAGGATGAAAAAGCAACTGTAAAAACAATACATTTCTTTAAACCATCTTTAGTACTACTCTAGCTGGTAGTAGCTTTTCGATTGCCAAGAATATTAGTAGCTTTATTATACATTTAGTTAAAACGCTTGTATGAATAAATTGCTAGGCATGAAATATGATTAAATCCGTAACTTTAACTATTTTCTTTTGCTTTATTTCAACATTGCAAATAAGGGCATCAGACATAGAATCTTCTTTTGAAGAAGAAAAAGTACATTTAAGAAGCAAACACTCAAAACTTTCTAAAGAAAGAAAAATAAAAGATGAAAGTGATGAGGACATAATATCTGATTTTGAAGATAAAAAACCTTTCAGAAAAAGAGGGCTTAAAAGATTAAAAAAAGTAGCTGGCACTCAAAGACCAATATCAATTTCATCAGATGATGCAGAGAGTTCAGGGGGAAAATTAGAGTCTCAACTTAAGGATTCAGAATTTATTTCACAACTTGAAGATATTGGATCTTCGGAAAGAAAACCTCTCAAAAGGCTTAGAAAATTATCCGAGGGGCGAAAGCTCCCAATTTCAGATCATGGAATCGAAAGCTCGGAAGAAGAAACCAAACCCAAATACAAACGAGGAAGATACCTCCCTACTCCTCACGAAAAGGATGAGGAAAGTGATGATCTACTTCTTAAATTATATGAAGCTCTATCCGCGGATGAAGCAGAAGATAGTGAAGAAGACGAAGGTTCACTCAAGGATTTTGTCGTCTCAGATCATGAAGATCTTTCGCATGATTATGGTGAGGAATCCTATGAAGAAGATAGACAATCATCAAGCGAATTACACTCCTCATCTGATGAAAAGGAAAGCTCATCTGATGAGCGTTCTTCAGCAAATTTTAAAGCAAAACCGCGTACACAACCTGTTACTCAATTCCCACGTACCCGTATTAGCAAGCATAAAATATCTGCACTTAATCCAGTTTCAATAAACAGTCACCTAAAGGATGAAAGCGACGAAGAAATCCACGAAGACCATAATCAAAATTATTCTACCAGGTTTCCAGGATTTCCTAATGAGGTCATTGAACATGGAGTTCTCCTAAAATTCCTAGCCAATGTTTATTTAAGAAATCTTGACCAGACAGCCAACGTCTTTATTCCTAAATATGTTTTAGAAGTAAAACAAGGCAATTCATGGGTTATTATAAAAGATGACTTTTTTCGAACTCCCAAAGGACAAATTTGTACCTTTGCTAGTGGTGGAATTCATCACGTTTGGGAAAAAACAGTCGGTCATGTCTTTAAAACATTTTTTGGATTTGATTTGAAAATAATCCGTTCTGGTTGGATGGCAAAACACCTTTATAAGGATAAGGCTAAAACAAGAAACTTTCGTAATGAATTTAAAGGGAGAGAAGAAGAACTTCATTCAGAATATTATTATGACCTTTATATAAAAGAATTTTTTATGCCTACATTGTTGAAACAGCTTGCCGGAAATTCAGCAAGATTAACGATTAACGCTTTTAGCTGGTGGGATGTTTGTGATAGTTGCGAATCTTTATTGACAAAACATCGTGCATTATTTGAGTCTAAAGAAATAACGCTATCCTATCGTATTGTAGCCAAGAGAAGATATAAACACGGATATCCATCAACGACCGCAGTGCAATCAGCATGTATTATACAGGATTTTGAGACACCTGCATGGACAAAATTATGGGGAAAGGTTACAGAATATGCACAAAAACCATTTCCAAATAGCAAAGCCAAGAAGAAATTTTGGGTAAAAACAAAGTCAGGACTTGAAATCTGTAAATGGTTAGGTCAAGCCTTTGTCGAAAATACCGTTACTTTAGCAGGAAGAACAGTTGTACCAGGAAAGAAAGAAGATATTCTTAAACTTTACGAACAAATGACAGATAAAGAAACAGAAGATTTAAGAGAGCTGCTTGATTATCTTCATGAAAAGAATTGGGACTTATCCTGCTGGTACAGGCATAATTATCCAAGCCCGGTTCAACGTGTATGGAAAAAAAACTGGGACCAATTTGTAATGCCTCATTTTGGCTGGGAAGATGTAAACGATTTTCGTCAGGAAGAGCCTGATGAATGTCAGATGTGTGGAAACCCTGATGTATTAAACATGCATTGGATCTTTCATCCGAAATTTAGAATTTCAAACAAATTTTTAATAAGACCTAAAGAAGAACGAGAAATGAATGAAAGATCCTTAGGTTATACAATAAAAACATCGCCTGATGAGTTGCCCGAAGTTCTCAAACAGAAAAGAAGACAGTCTTTATGTGTAGGTTCAGAATGTGTGAAAGTGTTAACGCTCACTAAAGAAGATATTGAAAAGTGGCGTGAAGAACATCCAGATGATGAGATAGAGGACAAAAGATTAGAGATTGAAGAGAGGGAAAAAGCTAATGAACTTATTGATGATCTTGAACGGTCACTTAGAAGAAATAAGGCCGCATCAAAAATGAAGAGCAAAGATAGTAGGAAGTAATTAAATACTTCTCTCTTCTCATAGAAATCAAAAAAATTTGATTTCTGAAAATAAGAGAAAAAGTCAAGGAGACTAAGGCCAGAGGAACATTGCTCGAAGTTTATAATAGTTAGTTACATCAAAAATATTATTAATTTTTTTCTAACTTCATTTGGAGACCTAAAAGATTCCGGTGCTATTGTAGAGGTCGTTAATAAAGTTTTTATGAGTGATCATGAGGGTTTTTATATTGTAAAAGTTCTTCAAATAGCACCAAACGAGAGTAACCTGAAAATGGGTGAAATGATCTATGTTTCTGCTAATAGGTTAGCAAAATTTATTCCAACAAAAATTAGTTCCGGAGATATTTTTAAAATTGGGGGAGCAACTCCTGAGCCTATAATGAAGCCTAAAGTGTCGATAGATCGCAGTTACAAAGTTTGGAATTCAGATATTGCGATAGTAAAAATTAAAGCTAAAGACGAAGTGCCACTACATGAGTTTGCATCCTATATTTCATCTCTTATTCATAATGTAATTAGTGAGGATAAAAATAGTGGGGGCAAACGCTGGAATCTTAAGTCTACGCAAGACTTCTTTCAATTGAAAAATATAATGCAATCTTTATGTAATAAGCCTAACTATCAAATACAGTGTATTTTTGCCTGCAGTTCAAAAGAAATTTTGGGAATGTTCAAATAAGTGTGTCACGGTTTAATTGTTCAGCTCTAATTTGAGCCG
>VFQO010000537.1_pt1 | contig 39711 bp, 33 predicted proteins | sample 3512331 | NCBI WGS metagenome assembly VFQO01 (sample SAMN10412371, study PRJNA504923) | tailings metagenome | isolation source: Replicate 3 from Balatoc abandoned mine | place: Philippines: Itogon, Benguet | collected 2017-08-28 | reverse complement strand
TATGTTAAAACCGTGGAAGATTTCCTAGCGCGCCGCAATAGACTGCTCTTCCTAGATGCCAGAGCCGCCATTGAATTAGCTCCTGCTGTCGCCAACATTTTACAGAAAGAATTGGGCTGGTCCGATGCACAAACAGAAACACAGGTTCAATCCTTTGTTCAATTGGCCCAACAGTATATCGTCCATTAAAATGCGACGCACCGCAATAGAATAATCGCTAAATTCAAACCATGAATGCATTCATCGCCGAACTTTTAGGAACGGCCATCATCATTGCTTTTGGTAATGGGGTGGTGGCCAATGTGGTTTTACAAAAAACCAAAGGAAACAATGGAGGGTTAATTGCCATTACTTTTGGCTGGAGCATGGCCGTTTTTATTGGGGTGTATATAGCAGCTGCTTCCAGCGGAGCACACCTCAATTCGGCAGTTACCATTGGGTTGGCGGCCTTAGGCAAGTTTGATTGGGCCATGGTGCCGCAATATTTGTTGGCGCAATTGTTAGGTGCTATGCTCGGCCAGTTAGCGGTCTTCATTATGTACAAAGATCATTTTAATAGCAGCGAAGGATTGGCTCAAAGAGCTTGCTTCTGCACCGATCCTGCGATTCGCAATCCAACCCAAAATTTTATCACCGAATTTTTGGCTACGATGATTTTCATGATCGCCGTTTTGTTTATCACAAAAGGAGAACATGCACTGGGGTCTTTTGATGCACTGCCCGTTGCGTTGGTGGTATTGGGAATTGGGTTAAGTTTTGGTGGTCCAACCGGGTATGCCATCAACCCTGCGCGTGACTTAGGTCCTCGCATCATGCACTTTCTTTTACCTATGAAAAACAAAGCCGATTCTGATTGGGGGTATGCTGGGGTTCCCATTGCAGGTCCTATTCTTGGCGCATTGGCAGCAGGTTTTATTTTTAGTGCTATTTAATGAAAGGCAACTTAAACTGCATCTTGCTCACTTTCTTTTTCTTGATTACGGTTGGATGGTGTTGAAATTCCTGGTAATAGATTTTCAATAGTATCAGAAAGTAAGAAATAATTAAGGGGCCAAAGATTAATCCTGTTATGCCAAAATATTGTAAGCCCATGATTACGCCTAAAAGCGTTACCAATGGATGCACATCTGCCATTTTTTTTGCCAGGACAAATCTGACTACATTGTCCATTACGCCCATTACAAGAGATCCCCAGGCAACGAGTCCAATGCCATAACCCAATCCTATATTCGCCATGATATAAACGCTCACAGGCACCCAAATTAATCCGGCTCCAATAATGGGAATCACCGATGACAATCCTGTGAGTACTCCCCAAAAGCCAGGCTCTGGTAATCCCACCCATAAATAATACAACCAGGCGAAACCTCCTTGTATCAAGGCAATCAAGGGAACTCCAATGGCATTGCTCACGGTCTGCGCCCTGAGTTCGTTGGCAAACAACATGATTTTCTCGCGCTTGAAGGGCAAATAAAATACAATGGCGGCTTCCATTCTGTTCAGATTCGTAATCATAAAGAACAAAATAAAATACATCATGCCCATGGCACTTAACAAGTGCAGCCCCTGATTTAAAATACTACTAATAAAATCGGTAAAATAGTTTTGGATTCCACTTAGGTTTTTTTCGGACAAGAGTTCAAATTGGTATTCTACTTTTAGTTTTTCATCCAGCTGTTTCAAAGGAGCTAAAAATGCATCGGTATTTCCCACAATCAACAATGCTTTTTGATACAACATGCCCGCTAAAAAAGACAATGGGAGTAGGATGATAAAAAAGGAGATCACAATGACTAAAATGGCGGCAGCTGTTTTGCTCCAGTTTCTTTTCTTCACCAAAATTTCTACACTGGGCTTACTCAATACGTAGAAAATAACAGCAGCAAGGAATGCAGTGAAAAATTGTTTCAGCGTATAAAACAAAAACGCCGCAAACAATAGCATGACTCCTAGAAATATATAGCGGTTTATTTTATGGTCTTGGTTCATTTTCGTAACTTGTATCAAATGTATTATTTATGAGCGAGAACAATAAATTCATTTCCGGCTTATTGCTGGGAGTGTTGGCTGGTTCGGCATTGGCTTTGTACCTGAGTTCAGATAAAGGGAAGGAATTTTTGGCCAATATGAATATTGATACAGAAGAAATAAAAGAAGATATGCAGGAAACCTATGGCAAAGCAAAAGAAAATATGGAAGAACTTTTAGCCAAAGCCAAACAGTTAGTGAAAGAATTAGAGAGTAAAGTTTCAGAAGCATAGTACTAACGAACCAAGCCATGTCCGACGCCAATCAATTTTTTAAAGACGCCAAGCAAGAGCTGGAAGATTATATCCAGAACAGAATCCTCCTGGCCAAAATGCAAGTGGCCGATAAAGTCAGCGACAAACTGGCTGCCGGTGCCTTAATGACCATTTTGGGGGTGCTATTAGTTTTTGCCCTTGTTTTCGGAGGGATCATGACTGCCTATTATTTAACAGACCTCACCGGAAGTCTAGTGAAGGGATTCGGCTATGTAGCTGCTTTTTTTCTAGGAATCGCTGTTTTGGTCCTGATTTTCCGCAAAGCCATTGCCGGCGGAGTCCGAAATTCCATCATTAAGAATCTTTTCAAATAATAGCCTTATCATGCCAACCTTTACGCCGCCCTCTATCAATAACCAGGAAGAACTCCGGAAGGCCATCGCCCAGCTAAAAGGGCACTTGGCCAGTCAGGAGAAGGACCTGGGTGAGCGGGCAGCTAAAATCCCCCAACAACTCTTTAAAAAAGCCTCCGGAGCCATTGTACCCGCGGTTTTAACCACTGCCAGCCTGGCCGGGGCATGGAATATTTTAAAACTGGTTCCCGTGGCCCAGTCCCTCTTTTCAATTTTCAAGAAAAAAAAGGCCTAGTTCCTTCGCCTTTTTTGCGCCTTACCCTTACCTTTGCGGCCAAATCAACCATTTATGGCAACAACAGGGAAGATTAAACAAATCATTGGAGCGGTTGTAGACGTTCATTTTCAGGACAGCACTTTGCCTGAAATCTACAATGCCTTAGAGATAACCAAGGAAAACGGTGACAAGCTGGTACTTGAGGTACAGCAGCACCTTGGAGAAGACAGTGTACGTACCATTGCAATGGACGGTACTGAAGGTTTAGTAAGAGGTATGTCTGTAGTTGATACAGGTAAAGCCATCGCTATGCCAATTGGAGAAGGTATTAACGGTCGTTTGTTTAATGTAACCGGAGACGCTATTGATGGTCTTCCTCAATTAGACAAGAGCAACGGTCGTCCAATTCATGCTAAGCCACCAAGCTTCGAAAACCTTAGTACCGCAACAGAAGTGTTGTTTACTGGTATTAAAGTAATCGACTTGATTGAACCTTATGCAAAGGGTGGTAAGATTGGTTTGTTCGGTGGTGCGGGTGTAGGTAAAACCGTATTGATTCAAGAATTGATCAACAATATCGCGAAAGGCCACGGTGGTCTTTCTGTATTCGCTGGTGTGGGTGAGCGTACTCGTGAGGGTAACGACTTATTGCGTGAGATGATTGAAGCGGGTATCATGAAATATGGTGATAGCTTTAAACATAGCATGGAAGAAGGCGGATGGGATCTTTCTAAGGTTGACTTAGAAGGTCTGAAAGATTCTAAAGCTACTTTCGTATTTGGTCAGATGAACGAACCTCCAGGGGCTCGTGCTCGTGTGGCTTTAAGTGGTCTAACTATTGCGGAATATTTCCGTGATGGAGATGGTACTGGAAAAGGTAAGGACATCTTGTTCTTCGTTGATAATATCTTCCGTTTTACTCAGGCAGGATCTGAAGTATCTGCGTTGTTAGGTCGTATGCCTTCAGCGGTAGGTTACCAGCCAACCCTTGCTACTGAAATGGGATTGATGCAAGAGCGTATCACTTCTACTAAGAATGGTTCTATCACTTCTGTACAGGCCGTTTACGTACCTGCGGATGACTTGACTGACCCGGCTCCTGCAACAACTTTCGCTCACTTGGATGCTACTACCGTATTAAGCCGTAAGATTGCCGACTTAGGTATTTACCCTGCGGTGGATCCATTGGATTCTACTTCTCGTATCCTTACTCCTGCTATCGTGGGTGAAGCACATTACGAAACAGCGAACCGTGTGAAGTTGATTTTGCAGCGTTACAAGGAACTACAGGATATCATTGCCATCCTTGGTATGGATGAATTGAGCGAAGAAGATAAAATGACCGTACAGCGTGCACGTAAAGTACAACGTTTCTTATCTCAGCCTTTCCACGTAGCTGAACAGTTCACTGGTTTGAAAGGGGTATTCGTTAGCATTGATGATACCATCAAAGGTTTCAACGCCATCATGGACGGTGAAGTAGATGAGTATCCTGAAGCAGCCTTTAACTTAGTTGGTACTTTGGATGATGCGATTGAGAAGGGTAAGAAAATGATTGAAGCAGCAAAAGGATAATTTATGATTCTAGAAATATTAACGCCTGAAAAAAAATTATACAGTGGGGAAGTGTACGGTGTACAGTTGCCTGGTATAAGTGGTTTATTCGAAATCCTTGATAAGCACGCGCCATTGGTGAGTGCCTTGGGTAAGGGTAACCTGAAAATTTTAAAGGATAAGAAGGAAGTAGAAAAATATTCTATTCAAAGCGGTTTCGTTGAAGTCTTGAACAACAAAGTTACCGTGCTGGTTGAAGGGGCTGTTGCCTTATAGTGGCACAGCCTTTTGCTGAAACGAAATAGTAAATTTCTCTTATAAGTTTGAACAGCTCCTCCATTTTGAGGGGCTGTTTTTTTTGTTGCAATGTTTTACTGTAATGGCAGTTTTGTGGTTCTTGAGTTTGTGTTTTGTGTTTTGTGGCGTTTTATGGCGTTTTGTGGCGTCTTGTTCAAATGAACTTTTATAAATGCTGGCTGATACTAAACACAGTGGTAATTACGGTGTTATGTTTAAAAAAATACTGTGAAAAATCTATTGCTTATTTTATTTGCATGCTTGGGCTTCATGAATATGAGTGCTGCACAAGATCCCGTATATCAGCTGTCTAGCCATATTTTGGATATCACATCCGGAAAGCCTGCTCCCAATGTTAAGATTACCTTATCTAAAAAGGCACTGGCGATCAGTGGGTGAAAGTGGACGAGAAATTTACAGATGCGAATGGACGTGTTAAAGACTTTTTGAAACTAGCAGGAAAATCACACGTGGGTATTTATAAACTTACTTTTTATACCAGTCCTTATTTTACCTCGTTAAATCAAAAGTCTTTCTATCCTTTCGTAGAAGTAGTTTTTGAATTGGTTGAGGATGCACATTACCATGTACCCATTACCTTGTCTCCATTTGGTTATGCTACCTATCGGGGAAATTAATATTGAAGGGGGTTAAGGATTTTTTTTTGGAATTGGGTTAATTACCACTTACTCAGTGATTGTAACCAAACACAAGGTTTTGAGCGAATCTTACTCAATGGGCATAAATAGGAGGCTTTCCTTTATTAGCTTGGGGAATAAGAAATGCTTTACCCATGTTAAAAGCTGTTCTACTATCGCTCCTTTTAATACCGCTAATTTTATTTTCTCAGCAACTGCCTGTTAACAATATTAATATTGGGTTGTCGCAAATCCCAGATGCAAAAACCTCCAATTGGACTAGTGGTACTTCCCTTTTAAATATTACTGTTTCTACAAGAGCATTAGCAGGTAAATTAGATCCTATTTTAGAAAGCAGTAGAATATTAGTTCAAATTAAAAAAGGGGGAGCCATTATTTGTGGTAGTTATACGCCTGCAAACGCTCCTGCAGCTAATTTTTCTAGTTTAGTTAAAACATGGAGTGGAAATGCAGCGATAAGTCTGTTGGGTCAGGAGTGCAAATTAGCCCCAGGAGAATATACCATTTGTGTTCGCATTTATGGTGGTCCTAATAATACGGCGCTGAGTGAGGAAAAATGTAAAAACTTTACTATTCAGAATACAGAATCGAACTTCAATAAGCCACTCAATATAATGCCAGTAAATGAGATGGTATATAATTCGCAAATGGCTTCTGCCCCTGTCTTGTTTAAGTGGTCTGCGGTGAGCCCTAATCCTGGTACAGTAATAAAATACGAGTTGAAAGTTTGGAAAAAACTGAGTGGACAACCTGCTGCCCAAACAATCAATACCACAGCGCCTATTTTTACAAAAGAATATATTGGATTAACGCAAGCCAATGTTCCCAATATTATTGATCCGAGCTGCTTAACAGGGGGATGTGAATTTGTTTGGCAAGTACAAGCAAAAGGTGCAAACGGAACAACCTATGGCGCCAATAATGGGATTAGTGATTATACGGTTTTTAAAACCAATGCTTCCAATGTAAATGTCAATAATAATACAGGTGCTTGTGCTACTATCTCTACAAAAGTATATGCTATTGGAGATGAAATTAGTTTATCCGACGATTTCAAAATGAAATTTTCTACCGTGCCAACAGGTACCAACGATTCCCTTTCTGGGGAAGGCATTGTTAGAGTAAAATGGTTGGGCATTTTTAATGTTCGCTTCAAAGGGATTAAAATAAATGCTCAAGATAAACTATGTGCAGGGGCTATTCATACAAAAACAGATCTGAACCAAACCTATCCTATTCAGTTTTTAATAAATGCAACTAATGTAAATAATTATGGTGGTGCTTGGACGATGAATAAATTGAGGGATGTGGCTGATTTTGTTAAATCCAACAAACATTTAAAACCGCTTGTGCCGGCTGAATATGCACCTTTCGTAGATAGCTCTTTAGCAGTTCAGCCCATCAATATGCCGGTGGGTTATTTTAAAAGCGGAGATACTTCAGAAGCTTTTGGATTTACAGAAATGATTTTTAGACCCGACTACGCAGAGTTTGAAGCCATTGCCTCTTTAAACACAGAAAAGATTTTTAAGAATCCTTCTAATACCATGAATGGAACAGATGCCATTGGGTTAAGAGGATATGGCATTCGATTTAAGAATACTGGTATTAGTGGTATTTCGGGTGCTTTAAAATTGTTGGATGAAGTAGTGGTTTCTTATGCCAATACGGGTACAGAGAATTTAAAAATGATATTTAATAAAGAATCAAATGGTCATATAGGGAATGGGATTGTATTTAGTGCCAATGATTCTACTTTCTGGAAATACAATATTGATGTAGATATTCAATTGCCCAGAGAATACCTGGTTCCGGTTGATACCGCTAAAACACATGTTGCATTCAATTTTCAATTGAATACAGTTAAATGGTCAGACTATGTGGTAGAAGGAAATTTGCCTGCCTGTGTAATCCCCAATACCAATGGGTTAGGCATTAAAGCGGGTATAATTGCATACGATCATTCTTATATGGCTAATCCTACTGGGATGGTTTTTCCTACGGGTTATGCTGGCAATACCAATGCATTTTTCACTGGATTTTATTTGAAGAATTTTAGTTTGACTTTACCCGATGATCTCAGAAGTTATGCAGATACGAGTAAGCGCATTGAAATACTTGCGCAAAATTTAATCATTGATGAATATGGTTTATCTGGAAAAATTTCGGCGAATAATATTATCAGTTTTCCAAAAGCCAATATAGGCAATCTAGGAGCCAGCATTGATACCGTAAGCGTAAGCTTTGCAAATGGGACTTTAATGGAAGGGAAAATGAAAGGTAAAATTACTTTGCCTTTGAGTTCTTCTAGTAGTGTATCCAATGCATTGAATTATTCCGCACTCTTTAGTTCAGGCAATTCATCTTTTGTTTTCATGTTAAAGCCGGGTGCAGATATTAGCAGTAAATTTTTGGGGGATGGGAAGCTGAAGATTAGCCCAAGCTCTAACATGAATTTGACACTCTCTAAAGTGAACAATAAACGAAAAGTAAGTTTTGAGATTGATATTAATGGAAGCCTTTATTATCCTTCTGGAAAAATGATTGACCCAGGAAGTAATATTCCATTGGATCTAGATCTCTCTTGTAAATTCCAGCACCTCGGGATGACTTACACAACGGGTACTACGGATAATTTTACGTTTAATCCTGGTCAATGGTCTTTTGCTAGTCCGCAGAAAAAGTTTTCTGGATTTGCTTTTACCATCACGGATGTAAAACCTAAGATTGATCCCGTTGAAACCGTTGCCGAAAAGCAATATTTGTTCAAGGGTGGGGTAGAGCTGGTAGCGAAAATTAATATTGGTAGTGAGAACAGCAACATTGCCATTAGTGGGGATACCAAATTGATTTTGCGTGGCGCCATTATTTCTTCACGTTATATTCCACCGGGAACAGTTGATACAACTGGTATCAATACTTTGACTAGTCAAATATCTATGCCCAGTGGTTTTGCTTGGAATACACCCACTTCAGCTGTTCCTAGTATGATAAAAGAACAGTATGGTTTCTTAACCGAATTAAAACCTAAATATTTAGGGGTTGAAGTTAAAAGCATTCACGTTGATGTGAGTACGCCTGCTGTAAAAATTAAAGGATCCGTTGAGTTCTTTAAAAAAGATGCCAAATACGGTAATGGATTTAAAGGCGAATTGCAGGCCAAGTTTACTACCATGAATATGGCTATACAAGCTGGAGCTGTCTTTGGAAATACAAAGTACATTCCTGGCAATAGTGGAAATGGATTTAAGTATTGGATGGTAGAAGCACAGGTTAATTTACCTGCACCCGGAATACCTTTCTTAGGGGGTGTGGCTTTCAGAGGCTTTGGTGCAGGCGTGTACAGCAGAATGAAAATGACTTTGCCTGCTGTATTTAATCCAACAACAGCATCCGCGAGTACTTTTGGGGGGGCCATCTTTACTCCAGATGCCTCTGTTAAATTGGGTTTTAAGGCAAAAGTAATATTGGCCACCACGCCCAAAGAAGAAACCTTCAATGGCAGTGCAGGTCTCTCTGCGGAGTTTAATACTAGTGGAGGCATGAACTTTATTAAATTTGATGGGCTCTTTTATTGTGGGGCTAAAATTATTGAGCCTGAAAAATCTTTTGCAAGTGGTTCTCTTTTGGTAGAGTACGATTTTCCTCAGAAAGTATTCAATATGAATGCTTCACTAAATATTAATAAGGATCCAATTACTACTCCAACCCCTGCCAATATGCGTTTGTATATTGACGGGAAAAACAACAAATGGTATTTTAAAAGTGGGACTCCTACCAGTCCAATGTGGGTTAGAATTGAAAATACTGATATCCAAGCTTATTTAATGTTCGGAAACGATCTAGGTACCGATATTCCCACTGGATTTATGCAAAAAACCAAGGACGGATTTGCCAATTTAGGATATGCTTTACCACAATTTAGTGAAACTGCAACGGGGGATAATAAGTACCAATCAGCCAAAGGATTTGCGATTGGATTGGGGGTTTACAAATCTACAACCGCCAAATTCAATATTGTTGACTTTCATGGAAAGTTATGTGATTGTAGACGTTTTGTAGACATCGACTATGCAATTCAAGCGGGTGGAGAAATCAATGCTTCATTACTACAATACGATGGCTGCACTGGCTTTGGAAAAGGTTGGAGGGCTAGAATGTCAATTGCTGTTTATGCAGGAGCAAATATTACTTATGCATACAGTTTACCTGCTTTTGGAAATAGCTCTGGTTGGTTGGCCAGTGCCAAAGGATCGGCCTATGCTATTGCGGAATTCCCTAATCCAACCTATATCCGAGGAGAAGTAAATGGAGCCGCAAAAACAATTGGGGGTTACAATGCCACCATAAGTAGAAGTTTTTCCATCGGTAGTCAGTGTGCAGGCTCAGAACAATCTGGTGGGCCCGCTGCAGTATATCAGCAAGAGAATGTAGTGGATTCACTCGATTATGCTTTGATTAAATTAATTGTGACACCAGGTGCTGAAAATATTTCAAGGGCCACTGATTTTTCAGTGTTGTTTAATTATCCATTTAACCAATCATTTTCGATTGATGAGCAACAGGCCAATGGCAATATTAAAACCAGAACATTTAAAGCTACTTATACCACCAGTTTGGTACAGGATACCATGGGAATACCTACCCCAAATATTCCTTTGTATGCAAAAGGCGTGGATATGTATGGTGCCAGAAAGTTTCAGTTAAGTAATACTCCAATAATTTCTAATCCCCTAAAACCTAATACCAGTTATCGTTTCACGGTGAATGCCAAGTTAGAGGAACAAGTAAACAATGTTTGGGTTTCGGTGAAGAAGAAAGGAACTACAATTCCTGTTACGCAACAAGAGCAACATGTATTTAAAACAGATAGCGCTCCCGTTGGTTCAACAGTTGCTAATCAAACTAATAGTAATTCTATTTCTGCTAAAAAGTTAATCATTCAATAAAGAAAAATATATGCGTAAGCCCTCTGCTAAAAACCTTATTTTTCTTTTGTTATTACTCTATTGTAAGCTTACTTCTTTTGCACAAGCAATGGAAGGTCCGCCAATAGTGATTACTGCTAGGTCTTATGAAAATCGCATCGTGCTTCGTTATTTTGCCACTACCCCACAATTGTTTAAAGATGCCAATCAATGGGGTTATACTATTGAAAAAGCAATCGCTCTAACGAATCAGTCAAAGGAGCAACTGGTGTATACGCCAATAAAAAATAGCCCTTTTAAAAGATGGAACGAAGATCAATGGACAGCCGCATTTAAACAAAAAAACACTGCGGATTCCAATGAAACGAATCTGGCTGGTTTGGCCATGGGTTTAACAGAAGGAAATGCATTTATGGCAACGGGAGATTTGCTAAGCGAAAATTTAAAATCTTTAAATGAAATTAGAAATAAAGTAAGCAATAATTTTAGTTTTACTATCATGGCTTCTTTGCAAAGCAAGTTAGCTGCCGAAGGATTGGGGCTTTGGGCAGAAGACAACGACGTACAACTGGGGAGAAATTATTGGTATAGAATTAAAGTGAATGGCACTTCCGCTAATAATAATTGGGTGTATACCCTTGTTCAATGTAAGCCCTTTGATCAACGCTATCTAAAAAAAGATACGCTTGTTAAAGTTAATCCCGGTGACAAGTCCATTCAATTTAATTTTCCTGAGTCCCTTGATTATTTTGCTTATCATGTTTACAGAAAAGAAGGGCTTAATAAACCATTTAAAAAGCTAACCAGCACTCCTTCCATTCAGTTAACCCCAGTTGACTTTGAAGGATCTGGAAACTATGGATATCTCGATTCAGGGTTAATAAATTATCAACCTTATCAATACAAAATTACGGTGCTTACCCCATTTGCGGATGAGCTGGAACTTGCTGAATTTACGGCTATGCCGAAGGATTTAACACCACCACCTTCCCCTAATTTAATGAGCGCCAAGCATATTGCTCCTAAAGAAATAATGTTGCAATGGAATACATTGTCTAAACTGCCTGCAGATTTTAAAGGATTTAATATTGGTAGAAGCAACAATGATACAGCAGGTTTTAAGAAGATTAATACTCAATTGTTGCCAGCGAACACCATATCATTTAAGGATACAAAGTTTACCACAGATGAATCTCTCTATTACATTGTTGAAGCGGTAGATACTGCGGGAAACTCAAGCTATTCCTTTCCATTAATGGTGGCATTGGTTGATAGTACCCCACCAGCCGAACCCATTATTGAGTCGGCTATTATTGATTCGGTTGGTAAAATAACCATTCGGTTCAAACCCAATATAGAAAAGGATTTTCTTGGTTACCAATTGATGAAAGCCAATGCGGCCGATCATGATTTTTCTATTGTTTACCAATCATTTAATGACAGTACCGCAGATAAAGAATTTGTTTTGTATGATTCTACCACATTGAATACGCTTACCAAAAAAATATATTACAAAGCCATCGCGTTTGATAAGCATTTTAATCAATCACTTACCTCTAAAATTATTGAAGTAAAACGACCCGATACCATTCCGCCAATTTCCCCAATGATTGTAGATTACCGACTGTCTGATACAGCCATTCAAATACTTTTTATTTCTTCTGAAAGCGAAGATTTAACTAAACAATTTTTGTTTAGAAAAGACCTTCGTGCCAATAAACTTGATACGATATGGGTTTCTCCCGATCGTTCAAAGACTAGTTTTTCTGATAAAACCTTTAGCGCTGGCACACAATATGAATATACTATGATGGCACAAGACGATGCGGGTTTGTTTTCTAAGCCATCTCCTCCCGTTCTTATCATGAGCCCCAAACAGACAAGACTTCCCAAACCAGTCGTAACGGGTTTGTATGCAAAAGATAAAAATGAGATTACGCTAAATTTCTTGGTGAGCAATTCACTTGATCAAAGCAATATTTCTGTAGTTGTTTATGCAAAGAACAAACCAGAGTTGAACTGGAATAAGCTTGAAATTGTCCCTTATAAAAAAGATATAGGGCACCGAATTACTCCAGAGCCTAATTCCAAAGAAATGTATTTCTCAATTGTGATTATTGATAATCAAGGAAAGTCGTCTGTATTTAGTGAACCTGTAAAATTAGTTTTATAATGTTGACCTACAACCGTAGTTATTCATTAATCCTTCTATTGACAGGTTTGTTTTTTAGTGTATTATCTATTGCTCAAGATACATCAAAGAAAAAAGCGGTTGTGAAGATTACTGGTACCATGGGGATCACTTATGAAGGATACGGATTAAATGTAAAGCCAACAGGAAGTAATATTTATTCGGCAAGAAAACCCTGGAATCAGGTTCGGTTTTTATTCAATCCTATTTTGCAAATAGGCGATAAGTTTTCAATTCCAATAAGCATGAATTTTGCTTCGATGGCTACCAACTTTGCTGGTCCATATGCGGGTTTAAAGAACCAAACAATCGGGCAATTTCTTACAAACCCTGCCAACAATTTTTCCTTGAATCCTAAATACAAATCATTTGAATTATTGCTTGGTACTCAATATATAAAGTATAGCGATTTAAGCACAGGAGATATAGGGATATTTGGTGCAGGATTTAATTTAAGCCCTGGAAAATTTAGAATCAAATTCTTCAAAGGGATTTCACAGCAAGGAGTGAACCATGTTCCCATTCCGTTACCAGGTATTGTTGGAGCCTATAAGCGGAAGCATTATATGTTTCAGTTTGGTACGGAAGTTGAAGGGGTTCATAAAGTGGCTTTCACATTTTCAAAAACAAAAGATGATATACAGTCTGTTACCAATCCTCCATTGACCGTATTGCCTCAAGAAGGCTTTACGGTATCATTCTTATTGCAAAGATTTTTTACTTCGGGTTGGTTTGTTAATTTTGAAATTGCACAGAGTGTAATTACGAAAGATTTAAACCTGCCGCTGCTAACCGTTCCAGATGATGTATCTATAAAGCCCTTTATCAATGCACGAACATCTAGCGTAAAAGATCAGGCAGCTTTATTTAGTATTGGTAAAAAATCAGAAAATTTTGATATTAGTTATGCTACTAAATACATTGGTGCAGGATATCAAACAACCGGTTATCCATTCATGCAGTCCGATCATTGGGACAACACGGTGAATACGCGATTAAATTTGCTAAACAATAAAATGAATATTACGGCCAGCGTTGGGCAAAGGGTAAATAATTTAAGCAATACCAGTTTAAAGGCTACTCAATTTTTGGGTAACCTAAATTTGTTTTCACAAATTAACGATCGACTTTCTTTAAATGTGAATTATAATAATTTTGGTTTTCAAACAGTTAGTGGTTTAAATCCTTTTGGCATTAAGAATGTTAGCAACGACTTTGGTGTTAATCCAACTTATTCATGGACTACGGAAAATGCCAATCATATGCTCAGTCTTAATTATAATTACAGCAAATACGATGAAAGGAATGTAAATACCGGAATTACTACCAGCAATAATACCCATATGGTTATCATGAATTACATGCCTATTTATACGGTTAAAACAATCACACCTGATTTTAGTATCATGTATTTTAATAATAAGATTCAATCGCCATCAGTAAAAAATTCAATACTGACTTTTAGTGCTGGTTTAGGAGTTCCGTTAATGGATAATAAAATTCAGCTTAAAGGACAAATGCAATATGCTATTGGGAAATTAAATAGTTTTTCTTCAAATAATAATCTGATTTTATCTTGTAACGTAGATTATAAAATCAATAAAAAACTAACATGGAATAGTTTTTTATCAACGAATTATTTCAGATATGGCAACGAGCTGGGATTGGTACCTTTATTTGGAGCCAATTATTTAGAGTCGAATGTTAGAACAGGTTTGTCCTACAAATGGTAACTTTTTTCTTAACGGGTTTAATGACTAGATCATGAAAAAATTATTGGCAGTCCTTTTTTTGATAGGTTTCTTCTTGAATAATTTAGCTGCACAGATTGCAACCACCTTAAATTTTCAATCACAACCTCCTGCATCTTTGAGTGAATGGTCAATTAGGAATTCAGTATTAAATTTTATTGTAGACTATGGAAGACCGGATCCAACAAGAGTTGTTTTTAAAACCGAGATTAAACAATTAGACGGGACGGTAGTAGCCGTAACCAATCTTCAAACTGTTCCATCTTTTACCCTAAATAGGGGGGTAACTGTTTATTATAGTAAAGATGTAATGCCACTTGAGTACATGCTTTTTTCAGGTCATTATAATAATACTTTCGTTAAAACAGGAAAACTCCTAGCAGGACAATATCAAATTTGTGTATCAATTCTTCAAGCTGGTACCTTCCAGGTTTTAGCATCCGAACGGTGTAGGATTTTTAATTTGATAAGCCTACAACTCCCATTTTTAATGATGCCTGAAAATGGAATGATGTTTTCACAGTTGCAGGCACAAAATGCCATTACTTTTAGATGGACGCCAATGGTTCCACAATCTGCAATGGCTCCAACAAAATATCGGCTACAGGTTTTTGAAATACTCAATCAACAACAATCTGTTCAGGCTTTGAGAGCCAACCAACCTATATTGGATATCCTTTTGCGAGGGGTTACACAATATATTTGGCAACCCAGAATGATATTTAGTGCCAATGATTCTCTAAGTAGATTTATTTGGACCATACAAACATTAGATGCCAACGATTCGCCAGTTTTATTATCTGATGGTAATGGAGAAAGCCGAAGTAATCCATTTACTTTTACTATTCGCATGGTAAAAAAATCCAGTAATTAATCGGTACTTTCATTGACTGGCCTGTTTTTAGTCCAATTTTCGTATAAGTTTATGGGAATACTAATTAGGGTTCTATTTCCAGGATTGATTTCGTTGTCTGATATTGGACTAAATTGAATCGTTAGATTTTGATTTGTGAAGTTTTTAAGTGCCGAAATTCTTTTTTGAATCAATTTAATTCCACTGCTGAAGTGATGGGTTTCTTTTTTGTTGGCCAGACTATTTTTGAATCCAATGCCATTGTCTTCAATGACTATATTTAAAATACTATCTTCTTGGGTAATGAAAAGATGTAATTTCCCGGGTAATTCTGATGGTACGAGCCCATGTAAAATGGCGTTCTCTAATAAGGGTTGTAACATCATTGTAGGGACCATAATATTCTCAGTATCTATGGTCTCATCAAGGGTAATATCAAAATCAATTTTTTCATTAAATCTCATTTTTTCGAGTCGAAGATATATTTTACTGTTTTCTATCTCTTGTTCTAAAGGAATAAAGTATTGTTGAACTGCTTCAAAATTTTTTCTAATTAAGGACGCAAAACTTGTAAGATACCTATTGGCTGATTTTCTGTCTTGTAGATTTATATAGTGCTGTATGCTGTTTAAGGCATTAAATATGAAGTGAGGATTCATTAAACTGGTAAATGATTGTTGTTCCAGCGCGGCGGTCTGTAAATTGGCATACTCTAATGCAATCTTGTTATCCCTTTTTTTCTTTTGGAATTTATTATTTAAAATAATGAGTATTATTTGAAGTATTAGTGCAACTAGTAGCCAAAACCAGAATGTTTTCCATAATGGATATTGTATGTTAAACACTAAACTTTTTATTTGATTGCTTCTATATCCATTGATATCTACTGATCTTATTTGTAAAATATGTTTCCCGTGATTTAATTCAAGTGTTAAATTGTTGCTGTTTAAGCTCTTCCACGATTGTGAATTATCTAATTTATATTCCAAATGATGATGGTGTCCAGTTAAATCAATTCCAGCCAGTTTAAGCTGAATATTTCTTTGTTGATGTCCCAATTGATAAGTATCATAAATGGAAGTGTCTTTTTGATTAATACTTATTTTTTGTATTAGTACAGGTGTATTAATTGGTCTGAATACAATATTAGCTGGAACGATAGATAAACCATCACTGGTAGCTGCATATATAGAATCATCTTTAAAGAGTAACTCATTAATGATATTATTAGAAAGCCCATCTTGAGTGCTCATATTGTTGATGCTGTATTTAAGCTTCCCCTCTTTGTATTTATAGCTGATTCTACTAATGCCATTAGAACTCCCGATCCAAATTTGTCCTGGCAATCCAGTTGTAATACATTTTGTTGCATTGCTGATGATTCCTTTTGAATTGTTTATTACTGTAATGACGGAATCATTTTTTATGACCGCAACCCCACTTCCGCCCGTTGCTATCCATCCTAGTTCATCATTCGAAAAGCAAATTCCGGTTATTCTTTCATTCAAAATGTTCTTTTTATTATTGAGTGGAGTGGTTTTGTTTTCACTATAATTGTATTTATACAGCCCATCAGTAGAGCCAAAATAGATTTCGTTGGAATTCTTTTTTACAAGTGCCGTAATTCTTTTTTTCAAGCCATCTAATGATTTTGTTTGATTGGTTTTTGTATTAATTTGATATAATGAAGAGGTATGGCCTGAAATAATTATTGAATCATTGAATCCAATAGCGGTTTTACTATACAAATAGTCGCTTTTTCTTTCATTCTCTAGAGGTATTCTAGCGTTTTTAAAAACACCAACCTCTGAAAAACTATATATTTGATTATTTTGTTCTATTAATTTTCTAACCCTTCCAATTTTTCCTGAAAATCCTGTGTTGTAAATTTTTATTTTAGTTGAGGTAATTTCACAAATTTGACCATAAATGTTACCCGCCATAAGTGTCTTTTTATTAGTTTTCATTACACTCATGAAAAATCGGCTGGTAAAATCTTTGGGGAACTCAATATTTTTTATATGTGTTCTTTTATATAACAGCAGCCCTCTGTCGATTGTGCTAATCCAATAGTTGCCATTTTTGTCATTGTAAATAGAATTAGAGGTAAAATCTCCAGAAAAAATATTTTTTAGTTCTAGGCTTTTCTTTGCGTATTCAAATATTTTACCTGAGTTGCTAAGTAAAGCAATACTGGTTGGCGTGAATTGATAATTATTAAAGGTTTCTGGGATGGAAATGGAGTCAATCTTATATTTTAATGGGAATGCCTGAAATTGACTTATTTTATAAAGTTTCTGTCTGTCGTACATGAAAAAATACAAGATATCTTCATCAACCGCTCTTGCTATTTTTTCACCGAAAAAATAGTGTGGCAGATTTGCGCTATCAACTATTTTTTTATTTACATACACATAAAGCCTTAGTTGGTTCAATTTAGATTTATCATGTAGCTTTTCATATCCTTGTTCAAACCGAATTCCCGAAGAAGTCTCCTGAATGGGTAAATTATATTGATCTACGTATTCAATTTCTTTTTGTTTTTTCACATCTCTAATTATGCTGACTCCTTTTTCATTAACAAATATCATCCCTCCCTTTTTTATTGGGAAAAACGACATTTCCGAAGTGCCTTCTTTTATTTTATTTAATAATGAGTTTTCATTGGCATTAATAAAGCGATTGGCAGTTTCATCAAAGTATGCTGGTTTTTGCTTAAAACAATTTACCCAGATTCTACCATTGGTTTCTTTGAAAATGGATAGTACTTCATTGTCTGGAAGCCCGTTGTCTGTTGTAAAAATTTGAAATGATTGTCCATCAAAGCGTGCAACGCCTGCATCAGTTGCAATCCATAAATAGCCATTGTTGTCTTCTAATGCTCTATAGATGTAATTACTCGGTAACCCATCAATAACTGTAAAAGCTTTGTACTGAAATTCTTGTGCAAAAGCCTTGTTTATGCTAAAAGTGGAAAAAAGAAATAGAATTAATTTATATGTATTATTCATTCTTTATTGCATTTTCAAAAGAAAACTATCCAGTTGTCTTCTACTAATACTCCAGCAATTACCATCTGACATTCTAACCACACCTCCATCGGTGGTTTTGTATTCTTTCACATGTTGTAAATTAACTATGTATGATTTGTGAATTCTGGCAAATTGCTTTGGGTCAAGTTGTTCTTCAAAATCTTTTAGCGTTTTGCTAAAAACCATTTTTTGCATATTGCTAAGGTGAATGATGGTATAGTTACTATCTGCTTCCAACGAAATTATTTGTTCTACCTCTACAAAGCAAATAGACCCTAATTGGTGTAATCCTAATCTTTTGGGGTATTGCTTTGGATTAAGTTGCTCAACAATTCTTTGAATTGCAACTTGTTCTTTTTTCCCCTTTTCTTCTATTGAAACTGTAACTTGTAATTTGTTGATGGCTGTCTGTAGTTCAACTAAGTCAATTGGCTTTAAAATATAGTCATAAGCCCCCGCTTTGATTGCTTTTATCGCATACTCGTTATAAGCTGTGATGAAGATAATTTTGTAATTGTGATTTCCGAGGGTTTCTAAAAATTGAAATCCGTTAATCTTAGGCATTTGAATGTCTAGAAATATGATGTCAATTTCCTTTTTTGATAGAATTTCACTTGCTAAACTAGCCGAAGTAACTTTTCCTACGACTACAATTCCCTCACAATCGTTTTCGAGTAAAAAGGCAAGATTTTCTAAATTATTAATTTCATCGTCAATAAGTAAGGCTTTGAGCATGTATTGAATTTACTGATAATGTACAATAAATCCTATTTCTCTTCCTATTGATTGAGCGAAGGGTTCATTTTTCTTCGTCTATGTAAAAACTTAGTTAGTTAACGGTTAGGTCGGGCAAACAGTGAAAACACGGGTAGATTTTAGTGTTTCTACTATTGCTCTTTTCATTATTTTGATTTTTTTTGGCTCAATACTTTTTTAACCGTTAAATAACCCACCTTTTTTGCTAAAACTGCCTTTCCGTTTATTTGGTCTTATTGGTTCCTTCGTACTGTTCAGAACAAAATCTTGTTGCAACAAGTAAACCAACCCGAGTTCACGGTAGCGGGACTTCTGCGTGACGCTGAAATAACCATGGCGAAAGACAGGTCTTTTAAATTTAAGTAAAATGAAAAAAGTATCATTTGAACAGCTCGGTTTAGTAAACCTGAGTACCGAGGAATCGCTGGAGATTAATGGAGGAGGCTTTTTTGGTGAATTATTCAAAAAGGTTGTTTTGTTTGAAGTTCTTAAGGACATCAAAGAAAACTGGGATGAGTGCAAAAAAGGGTTAAAGGATGGATGGAATTCATTAAAATAATTTTAAAAAATTTATCATGAACAAGAAATTAAACCTAAATGAATTTTCTGGAATTACAGAAATGTCATTTGAAGAAATTCAAACAATTGATGGTGGTGGTTTTTGGTATGACTTTTTTTATGTAGTAGGTGCTACCGGAAAAGCAATTTGGACTTTTTCGAAAGATGCAGTCGAATACCAACATTCACTTCCAGCAAATTTGAAAAAGTAATTATAATGGTTGGGTTTACCCAACCATTATTTTGTTTTTTTAAGAACTAAAAAGAAATATGACAAACTTATTTATTCAATTAATTACGTCTCTTGCTAAGAGAAGGATTTCTTTGCTAGTCTTTTATGTAATAATTTTTGACTTGATAGTAACTATTATTTTTTCGTATGTCCTTTTTCCAAATCATTCTGCTGGTCCACAATTTGACTCTAGACTTGAGGCATTTCTAATGGCAGTTATTGTTGCACCAATCTTAGAAACATATTTAATTCAATACTCTATTATTGGGTTTATTGTTAAGAGATATCCTAGTAAACTATTAGAAGCTTGTTTAATATCAGCCACAATATTTGGGTTGCTTCATTATTACTCAATTGAGTATATGGCAAAAACATTTATTTCAGGGGTAGTGTATGGGATATTATTCTTGGTTTCTATAGAGAAAAAAATTTATCCATTATTGCCAGTGGCAATATCACATTCTATATATAATTTCTTGGGCTATTTAACTCAATATGCTTTGTAATCATGCTTCCCCCCAATATAAATATCATTTATTTTCCCCCCAGGCAATGGCTATACTGGATAGTCTTAGCTATGGTCATTGCTTCTTTTTCTGTTTTACCATTCATCAAAACCACCATATCAATAAGGACGAATGGAGTCATTCGGCCAGCAAGTGAAAGAACCGAAGTGAAATCAATGCTTACAGGGCATATTGATCAGCTGTATGTACAAGAAGGAGATACTGTGAAGCAAGGGCAGCTGATTGCCATGATTAAGGATAGGGTATCTGAACCGAAAAGGCAACTGAATCAAATTGAACTGAATCAAAAAAACAAGTTCATACAAGATCTTCGGTTGTTAACGGAACAAAAGAATGCCATTGACCAACTTCCTTTAGCATCTTTGGTTACGCCACTTTATAAAGAGCAACTAAGTAAGTTTCAATTTCAAATGGCCGATCAACAAAGTGCCATTAAGAAAGTGTCTAATGAATTAACAATTTATACTTCACTCTTAGCCGAGAAAGTAATTGCCCGTAAAGAACATTTTGATAAACAAATTGAGCTGGACCGATTAGTTGCTTCTTTTAATGCGTTTAAAAATAACCAGCTGATATCCTGGCAAAACGACTTGCAGCAATTTCTTTTGGATAAATCTTTATATCAATCGCAAAAAAGCCAGATTGAAGTGGATCAGTCCAATCATTTTATTCATGCCCCTGTTGCCGGTGTTATCCAAAATATTAATACTCGTTACAAAGGAGGGGTGGTTACAGCTGGTGAATCCCTGTGTTTGGTTTCTCCTTTGACCAAACTGGTGGCGGAGTGTTATTTGTCTACAAAAGATATTGGAATGCTAACCATTGGCCATGTTGCTAAGTTTCAAATGGATGCTTTTGACTATCAATATTTTGGCCTGCTTTCGGGTAAAGTGTTTGCCATTGAAAATGATTACTCTCTCATCAATAACCAGCCTGTTTTTAAAGTACACTGTAACATCGATAATGTACAGTTGAATATGAAGAATGGATACATTGGTAAGATTAAAAAGGGCCTCAGTTTTCAGGCCAGATTCATCGTTACGGAACGGTCGCTCTGGAATCTTTTGTTTGACACCATGGATGATTGGTTTAATCCCGTTGCACATGTTAAAAGCTAAACTTCGTATCCAGCAACGTGATATTACCGATTGCGGTGCTGCCTGTTTGGCCTCTGTTGCCATGCATTACCAGTTGGAATTATCTGTTAGTAGAATTCGTCAATATGCAGGTACGGATAAAAGAGGTACTAATGTATTAGGGTTGATTGAAGCTGCCGAAAAAATTGGATTTCAAGCCAAGGGGGCAAAAGGAACTTGGGAGAGCCTTTCGAAAATCCCACTCCCTGCCATTGCGCACTTGGTCCTTCCCAATGGCTTGCATCATTATGTTGTCATTTATAAAGTCAGTTCTAAGTCCATTGTGTATATGGATCCTGGCGATGGTCAGTTTGTTACGAAGCCACAAAAGGATTTTATGACTTTATGGTCTGGAGTCATTTTACTATTACTCCCTGGAGACAATTTTGTAAAAGGCAAACAAAATAAATCAAATCTGCATCGTTTCTGGAAGCTTGTTCAACCTCATTCTTCTATGCTGTCTCAAGCCTTTTTAGGTGCAATTGTTTATACCCTTCTTGGTCTTTCCACTTCTATTTATATGCAGAAGCTAATAGACTTTGTATTGGTTGAAGGCAATCTTCAGTTATTGAATATCATGAGTGTGGGTATGATTGCATTCTTGGGTTTTCAAATCATTATTGGATATTATAAATCTTTATTGGGAGTTCAATCGGGTCAAATGATGGATGCCCAACTCATATTGGGCTACTATAAGCACCTGCTTCAATTGCCGCAGCGATTCTTTGATACCATGCGGGTAGGTGAAATTATTAGTAGGGTAAACGATGCGGTTAAAATTAGAGATTTCATCAACTCAGTTGCTTTAAACTTATTGGTTAATCTACTTATTGTTGTTTTTAGTGTAGGGATTATGTTTCTGTATTATTGGAAGCTGGCTTTAATTATGCTTATGTTGATTCCTATTTACACACTGCTTTATTGGATTAGCAATAGAATCAATAAAAAATGGCAACGCCAATTAATGGAAGAGAGTGCAGAGTTGGAAACCCAATTGGTGGAGAGTTTACATGCTGTGGGTACCATTAAAAAATTTGGCTTAGAATCTTTCTCCAATGAAAAAACCGAGAGCCGTTTTGTTCGGCTTTTGCATTCCATTTACTATGCCAGTAAATATGCGCTATGGATCGGCAATGGTGTTGAATTTTTTACCAGATTTTTTACCATACTGCTGTTATGGTTGGGGTCATATTTTGTGATTCAGCGAGAATTAACACCGGGAGAGCTTCTCTCATTTTATGCCTTGGTAGGTTATTTTACAGGTCCTGCTTCTTCTTTAATTGGGGCCAATAAGTCTATTCAGGATGCATTGATTGCTGCAGATCGTTTATTTGAAATCATTGATTTGGAAACAGAAACTTCTGCTGATGCAAAAGTGGAACTGTCTTCTGATTTAATCGGGGATATTGAACTGAAGCATATTAAGTTCAGATATGGCACCCGTGCCACTGTTTTTGATGATTTAAGTTTAACTATATCAAAAGGCAAAAGCACGGCTGTGGTGGGCGAAAGTGGAAGTGGTAAATCTACGCTTTCCTCTTTGCTGCAAAACCTTTATCCTTTACAGAAAGGCCAAATTACCATTGGGGGATTAGACCTTCAGCATATTAGCACTAGAAGCCTGCGGAAAAGAGTGGGGGTGGTACCGCAGCAGATTGATTTGTTTAGCGGCTCCATTGTAGATAATATAGCAGTGGGGGATTATGAACCCGATATGCAAAAAATAATCTTCCTTTCGAAGTTGTTAGGAACAGATGAGTTTATTGAACAGTTACCTAATTCCTATCATAGTGTGGTGAATGAACAGGGTGCTAATTTTTCTGGAGGACAAAAGCAACGGTTAGCCATTGCCCGTGCCTTGTACCGAGATCCTGATATTTTAATACTGGATGAAGCTACCAGCAGTTTAGATCCCGCTAGTGAACAAAAAGTACAAAATGCTTTGCAATGGTTTAAGGAACAAGCAAAAACCATCATCATTATTGCACATCGATTAACCACCATTAAACATTGTGATCAAATTCTGGTATTGAATAATGGCAATTTAATTGAACAGGGTTCACACTCGTACTTATTAAACTTAAACGGGCAGTATGCCCAACTTTGGAATCATCATGAATCAAAGTAAGAATCCCTTCGTTGTTCTTTTGCTGCTGCATGGAATTGCTTTTAATTTCATTCTATTGCCTTTTGCAATACTGTTTCCTGCCTTTCAGGCTGCTTTATTCCCTCTATCTCAACCTATGTTTTTTCAGGATTGGGTGAATTCGGTTTGCTTGAATGTATTTGCCTGGCATCTTTTGTATGCAGGATTAAAAAATCCTACATTCTTTAAAACCCCAAGACGTTTGAGGGATGAATTGAAAAAGTTTTCCTGGGTTGTGCGCTTAGAACAATGGGTGTATCAACATAGCAAAGGCTTTTTAAAGAAACCCCAGATATTGATTGTTATGATAGGCATCGCAATGATGATTAATATTATCCTTCCCATAATTGCCACCACCATTTTAGGGCATAAACTTTCCTATCGTTCCTTAGGGCTCTCTTTTCTTTCTTTTCAGTTTGTGAATTTCGTTGCCTTTTATTTTTATAACAAGTTCCCCAATGAAACTTTGGATAAAGAGGATACGATTCCTTCTCCTTGGTTACTGGCAATTGTTTTTGGCAAATCTGCTAAAAAGAAAATGGCAAATCAGTAAATAAAAAAATCACGAGAACCGATGTTAATTCAACTGCGGATCAATAGGGTAGTTGGTCATTTGTGCGTATTCGCCGCCCAGCTGTTGTAAGCTGCGTTTCCAGATTTGATGCGGTTCGTCTATGAATAGGATGCCCGGGTCGGACTGTGTAAGGATCCAACTCTTTTCATCAATTTCTTCCTGCAATTGGCCGTTGCTCCATCCGCTATAGCCCATGAAAAAGCGAATCTGGTTTTCTGTAATTTCTTTGTTGTGTAAGGCCGCAATGGCTACATCAAAATCACCTCCCCAATAAATCCCTTTGGTAATTTCTAAACCTTCCTGAATGATATCGGGTCTGCGGTGTATAAAGTGTAGGGTGTGTTGCTCTACAGGCCCGCCTTCAAAAACAGGCAGTGCTATTCCCTCTGCTATTTCTACTAAGTCTCCCAAGTATTGATTGGTTTTTTTATTGAGGATAAAACCAACATCTCCTTCCTCATTGTGTTCGCAGATTAATACGGCAGTTCTTATAAAATTGGGATCCTTTAAAAAGGGGTCCGACAACAATAATATTCCTTTATTTAGTTCCATTCGTATTCAAAAGATAAGAATAATATTTATTTTCCGTTCCAATTGTTAAAAATTCTCGTTAAAAAACATTGTGGCCGGGTAGATAGCCCCGTGTCTGGACTTTTTCATTTTATATTTGCTGCGCATGAAGAGAACCTTCCCCATTATCGTCATTCTAATATCCCTTTCACTTTGCGGCTTATTCCTGCTGCAAGCTTCCTGGTTCGATAACCTGATGGAAGTTACCAGGACGCAATTGATTGAAAAGATTAATATGGTGGGGGTTAACGTGGCTAACGATATTGGTAAGTCTACCCGCTCTTCTCAACCACTTCGATTGAATCGAAGGGGTGGTTTTTTGTTGGGTTCTGAATTGCAAATTAAGCTCTTCCGTCAGCCTACCGTTGAAGAACGCTTCACGATGGAAGAAGTGCGCGATAAAATTGCTAAAGAATTTCAGCGCGTAAAACTGAATAACCTGAAGTTTGAATTTGCCATTTCAGATGTGGAAGGTGATTATGAATTTTATTCTAATGGTTATGAGACTGAATTTTGGGATACAGTTAATAACAAACGAAATTATTATCCTATTCTTCGCGACAATGAGAATCTAGCGTTGAATGAAGCCAATGAATTGTTGATTATTATTGTGCCCGATGTGGCCAATCAAGTTTGGTATTCGCTTCGCTGGATTTTAGTGGGTGCGGTTGCTTTCTTCCTGATTATTTTGGCCGCTTTCTATGTAACCGTAAAGACTTTGTTGAATCAGAAAAAACTATCACAAATTAAAAGTGACTTCATTAACAATATGACGCATGAGTTCAAAACACCGCTGGCTACTATATCGCTGGCTGTGGATGCGCTCAGGAGTCCAAAAGTGCAAGCCAATCCTGAAAAAGGCACTTACTTTACCAATATTATCAAAGAAGAAAATATCCGCATGAACAAACATGTGGAAACCATTTTACAAGCTGCTTTTTTAGAAAAGCAAGAGCTGAAATTGAATCTTTCAAAAGTTTCTGTGCACGAAATGGTTAAGGAAGTAGCAGGAACTTTTGCGCTTCAGTTGCAGGATAAAAATGGGAATATTGATTTTCTCTTAAATGCCTCCAACGATACTATTAGTGCAGATGATACGCATTTCAGAAATATGCTTTCTAATTTAATTGACAATGCCATTAAATATTCTCAGGATCCCGTCCGCATTGTTATTTCTTCGCATAGTACTAAAAACCATTTTGTATTGCGTGTTCAGGACAATGGTATTGGTATGAACAAGGAATCTGTAAAAAGAATATTCGAAAAATTCTATCGCGCTCATACAGGCAATCTGCACAATGTAAAAGGCTTTGGTCTGGGCATGAGTTATGTGAAAACCGTGATTGATGCCCACAAAGGAAAAATTAAAGTGGACAGTGCCATTGGCAAAGGAACTTCGTTTACGATTGAAGTTCCACTTATGCAAGAATAAACGAACAGACTTAAATCCTCAAGTAAATCAAATGTGCCGTTGGGTCATTTCTCTGTATGGTTAATCCAAAGCAGCGACCCATCTCCATATGAAAGGAAGCGATACCCATGCGTTAACGCATAGTTGTAAATGCTTCTCCAATCTTCACCCACTATGGCAGATATCAATAACAACAATGTGCTTTGGGGTTGATGGAAATTGGTTATTAATGCGCGTATGATTCTAAAAGTATAACCTGGAGCAATGATGATTTGTGTTTTCGTAATAATGCGGTCTGCATTGTTTTGTTGCATCCATTGTAGTAGGGCAGTTAAGGATTCTTCAGCGGTATATACATTCGCAGTTTTATTTTCACTATCTGTACCACCATATGGTTCCCACTGTGACACTTGCAAGTCTGCGGCTGCAATTGATGGATTCCGCAAAGTCTTAAGGCCTATCCAGTAAAGGCTTTCCAGCGTTCGCAGTGATGTTGTTCCCACCGCTATAATACTGGATGCAACATGCGCCAACAACTGCTCAATGGTTGCACGATTCACATCAATGAATTCTGCATGCATTTCGTGATCCTTCATTTGTGTAGCTTTCACCGGTTTAAAAGTGCCGGCTCCTACATGCAGTGTTACATATCCTTTATGAATATTTTTCTTTGCTAGTTTTTCAAATACAGTTGAAGTAAAATGCAATCCTGCAGTGGGTGCTGCCACCGAACCATCGTGCTTTGCATAAATGGTCTGGTATCTCTCTTTATCTGATTCTTCTGTCTCTCTGTTTAAATAGGGAGGGAGAGGAATATCTCCTGCTAAATGCAAAACCTCTGCAAAGCTTAGTGCTGCTGGTTCCCAGCTAAATTCAATAAGGAAACAATCGCTCAGTATTTCTACCTTATTGGCAATGATTTTTAACGGTTTTTGGGGGTTGGGTCGATCAAAACTGTCTTGGCTATGCTCGCTCGCAGCTACTTCCAGAACCACCGCCCCTTCCTTCCATTTCTTAGCTCCTCCCACCAAGCACCTCCATTGCACAGAACCCTTTTGTAGCATCGCTGTAGTTATATCGCCGTACTGATCCGCTGGCTCTAAACAGAACAATTCAATGACACCTCCGGTAGGCTTTTGGAACAAGAGTCGGGCTTCTACCACTTTGGTATCATTGAATACCAACAGGCTTCCCTGGGGGAGTTCATCGGCTATGTTTGCGTAAAGAGATTCTCTGATCGGAGTAAACTTCTCACCGATAGAAATACCATTTCCCGAAACAGGGCCTGTTTCACCTGAATTTGGCTCGGCCGTCTCCGAAAATTGGGGTGCCCCGTAAATCAGCAGCTTGCTCTGATCCCGCTGTTCTAGCGGATATTTGGCAATTTTCTCGTTGGGCAGCTCGTAGTTGAAGTCTTCTATATGCAGGTTTGACGGGTGTTTCATGCGATTTTCATTGTTATTCACGGCTTATCCACAGTAATTCACAGGTTATACAGTGCCTTTAATGCCATTTCGCCTGCAATGCAAGATAGCAAAGGATTGCAGCCCATTTAATCTTGTGGATAAATACAAGACCCCCATTTTTGGGTTAAAAGTGGGAAAAAGTGTTATTTTGTGTCAACAAGTGGTAAACTTGGAAATATTTATTCACTTATGATCGGATTTCACGGAGAATATGAAGCAACGGTAGACGCCAAAGGGCGTTTCCTCCTTCCGGGCGGGCTGAGAAAGCAATTGCCTGAAGGAGAGTCGCGCTTTATTCTGGGCCGTGGGTTCGAAAAATGCCTCACGCTGTATCCGATCAAAAGTTGGGAACTCATTATTTCTAAGATTAGCCAGTTAAATGATTTTGATCCAAAAGTACGTCAATTCAGACGTCAGTTTTTGGGAGGTGCTACCGAGATTGAACTGGATGCTGCTGGCAGAATGTTATTGCCTGCTTCATTAAAGGAATTCGCGGGCCTTGCCAAAGACATTGTACTTGCTGCCGCCATGGACCGTTTTGAAATCTGGGATGCAGCGAAGTACAAACAGCTCTTTGAGGATTTCTCAGCGGAGGCTTTCAGTAGCCTGGCGCAGGAAGTGATGGCGGAGGCAGAAAAAAAACAAGATAAATCATAGCATGGAAAAAATACCTGCTAACGATTATCATGTTCCGGTGCTCTACCACGAAACCTTGGATGCATTGTCAATAGTTCCGGATGGAATTTATGTGGACTGCACTTTTGGGGGTGGTGGTCATAGTAGAGGGATTTTGGAAAAATTGGGGCCCAAGGGTAAACTGATTGCTTTTGATCAGGATGCTGATGCGCAACAAAATATTCAGAACGAACCTCGCCTCTTATTTATCCCGCAAAACTTTCGTCACCTGTATCGCTTTTTGCGTTTGCATGGTATTGGCCAGGTGGATGGAGTGCTGGCGGATCTGGGTGTGAGTTCGCACCAGTTTGATGAAGGAGAGCGTGGTTTTTCTATTCGCTTTGAAGGTCCGATGGACATGCGGATGGATAGAAGACAAACCCTTACAGCTGCCGACATCATTAAAACCTATTCTGAGCAGCAGTTGCATAAACTGTTTGAACAGTACGGGGAAGTAACCAACGCCAAAACCCTTGCTGCGCATATAGTTCAGCAGAGAGTCCGCTTGCCTTTTGCAACCATCGAGCAGTTCAAAGCTTTGATTAGTGCAGTGGTAAAAGGAAATCCTAATAAATATTTAGCCCAGGTTTTTCAGGCGCTTAGAATTGAAGTGAACGATGAGATGGGAGCGCTGAAAGAAATGTTGGAGCAATTAACCAAAGTGCTGAAGCCCGGAGGAATTGCTGCCATCATTACTTTCCATTCGCTGGAAGACAGATTGGTGAAAAACTTTTTTAAACAGGGAACTTTTGAAGAAGTAGTTGATCATCCACTCTTGTCGATTGAGAAACCAAAGCATTTTCAACTGGTGAATAAGAAGCCTATAACGGCTGGTGCTGAAGAGTTGAAAAGAAATAGCAGAAGTAGAAGCGCAAAGCTGAGAGCAGCAGCGCGCTTGTAATATATATACCGTGCCCGAAAACAAAACAAACCCTAAGAACCCTATTAAGGGGTTGCTCAACTATGAGTGGATAGTGAAGAACATTGGTTTCTTCCTTTTTCTATCCCTTTTAGCAGTACTGTATATAGCCAATGGACATATGGCCGATAAAACCATACGTCGTATTAATAGCATCAACAACGAATTGAAGGAATTGCAGTTTACCTACAAGACTTTAAAGAGTGAGTTGATGTACAAAACAGAGGAATCGCAGATTGTGAAACTGGTTGAACCCATGGGTTTAAAAATAAGTAAGGAAATGCCCGAGCGCATTCAGAAATAATGGAAGTAAAACGCGACATACTATGGAGAGTGTACCTCAGTTATATACTGATGGTAGCTGCCTGTATCGCCATCTTTGGCAAAGCGGTTTACATACAACAAGTAGAGGGAGCCAAGTGGAGAAGTATGAGCGATAGCTTGCACCAGCGCATTGATGAAATTGAGGCTGAGCGTGGCACCATCTATTCTGAAGACGGTCAAATGTTGAGTACTTCTATTCCGCAGTTTGATATTTTCATTGATTTCCGCGTTGCGGGATTGAGAGAGAAAAACGGACAGCGTTTTAGAGAGAATATAGATTCTTTGAGTTATTGTTTAGCACAACTGTTCAAGGACATGAGTCCGGTGGAATACAAAAGGGTATTACAGCAGGCGTATAAAGCACAGGAAGGATATTTTCCACTGAAGAAAAAAATCAGCTTTACGCAATACGATTCTTTGCGCAAGTTTCCTTTGTTTAAACTGGGTCGTTACAAAAGCGGCATGATTGCCAACGAACGTACGGTTCGCCTGAATCCTTATCAGATGCTGGCTTTCAGAACCATTGGTTTGGCGCGTGACTCCAATAAAGTAGGATTAGAAAAAACCTACGATGCGGTATTAAAAGGAAGAAATGGTAAGCAAACAGTTCGTTCTATTGCCGGTGGGATTGGAGTGCCTGTGGATGATACCTACCTTGTAGAACCCGAAACAGGTAAAGACATTGTAAGCACCATTGATGTTTTTATTCAAGATATAGCGGAAGCTGCTTTGATGAAAATGATGGTGAAGAACGAAGCGGAAAATGGTTGTGTAATTGTATTGGAAACCAAGACTGGTAAAGTAAAAGCCATTGCCAATTTGGGTAGAATGCCCGATGGTTCTTACTGGGAAAATTTAAACCATGCCATTACTCCGAGCGAACCTGGATCCACTTTTAAACTGGCTACCCTGATGGCTTTGCTGGAAGATAAAAAAGTGAACCTAAATCAAACCATCAACCTTGAGAACGGTGCATGGAGAGTTGCGGGTCAAACCGTTTATGACTCTGAAAGACATGCAGAGAATATTGTTACCGTAAAGCAGGCATTTGAATTGAGTTCGAATGTGGCCATGGCAAAAATGGCGGTTACTCATTATTTGAATAATCCTCAACAGTACCTGAAGCACCTGCGTAAAATGCGCATGGATACTATTACAGGAATTGATTTGGTGGGAGAACGCAAGCCGGTGATTCATCGCCCTGGTTCTAAATTGTACGGTCCTACTACTTTGCCCTGGATGAGTTTTGGTTACAACCTTGCCATCAGTCCATTGCATACTGCCATGCTGTACAATGCAATTGCCAACAACGGAGTGATGATGCGGCCTTATTTGGTTAGCAGCATTAAAGAAGAAGGGGTGTTGTTGAAAGAGATTCCTCCAGTGGTTTTGGATACGCAAATCTGCAGCCCATCAACACTTGCTATGTTGAAAGCCAGTCTGGAAGGGGTTTGTATTGCAGGAACTGCCAAATCTTTGTTTGCCGGCACGCCGTATAAAGTAGCTGGTAAAACCGGAACTGCGTTGGTAGCTGATGGCAACAGAGGATATAGTAGTAAAATTTATCAAAGTTCTTTTGCGGGTTATTTTCCTGCCGACAATCCGCAATACACTTGTGTGGTGGTAATCAAGAACAAGCCTTTTGCTCCTGTATTCTATGGTGCTGCTGTGGCTGGTCCAGTATTCAAAGAGATTTCTGATCGTTTGTATGGCACTTATATCAAGACCAATAAAACCTTGATTGCAGGAACCAATAAGAAAGACAGCAGCTTCTTTGCCTACAATGGTTACAAGGCGGATCTGATGTACCTGACAGAGAAACTGAAAATTGGTTTTTCAGACTCTACCGGAAGAGCAGATGAGTGGACACGTGTAAATAAGAACAGTGCGAAAGCAGTACTACAGAAAATGCCGGTGGATAAAAATGCCATGCCTCCCTTAAAAGGCCTGGGATTAAAAGATGCCATTTATCTCTGTGAAGAAATGGGATTGATGGTGCAGGTGAAAGGAAGAGGAAAAGTAACTGAACAGTCGATTGTTCCCGGACAACCAATTGCAAAGGGGCAGTTGGTACAACTGAGCTTGAATTAATAAAATAAACCCAATGAAAACACTACAGCAACTTCTTATTCAAATTAAAGCGCAACAGGTAACTGGTGCCTTGGATAAGAATATTACTGCCATTGAGATCGACTCAAGAAAAGTAATTGCGGGTGCGGCATTTGTAGCGATCACAGGTGCACAAAGTGATGGCCATGCTTTTATTGGTAAAGCCATTGAATTGGGTGCGGTTGCGATTGTTTGTGAAACCCTTCCTACCGAATTAGTAGAAGGCATTACCTATATAAAAGTGTCCAGCAGTGGAGAAGCGGCAGCTCGTATGGCTGTTGAGTTTTACAATCATCCATCTGCAGCAGTGAAGCTAGTTGGGGTTACGGGTACCAATGGTAAAACAACCATTGCCACTTTATTATTCAAGTTATTTCGTCAATTGGGATATAGCTGTGGTTTAATCAGTACGGTGCAGAACCAAATTGATGATACTATTATTCCTGCTACCCATACAACACCCGATGCCATTAGTCTGAATGCCTTGTTGCGCAAAATGGTGGACGAAGGTTGTTCTTATGTTTTTATGGAATGCAGCAGTCATGCCATTCATCAGCACCGCATTACCGGATTACAATTTGCCGGTGCTTTGTTCAGCAATATCACGCATGATCATTTAGACTATCACAAAACCTTTGACGAATACATTCGCGTAAAGAAAAAATTCTTCGACGATTTATCAGCGGATGCATTTGCTATTTCTAATGCAGATGACAAGCGCGGCGAAGTGATGCTGCAAAATACCAACGCTACCAAATACTTGTACAGCCTGAAAACCATGGCTGCCTTCAAGGGAAAAATATTAGAAAATGCATTGACAGGCTTGGTAATGACCATCAATGACCAGGAAGTGCATTTTCGTCTAATTGGAACCTTCAATGCCTACAACTTACTAGCTGTGTATGGTGCGGCTGTTTGTTTGGGTGTTGAAAGTTCAGAAGTACTAACAGCCTTAAGCATGCTTACTGGTGCAGAAGGCCGTTTTGATTATATCATTAGTGCCAATAAGATCATTGGCATTGTAGACTACGCACATACACCCGATGCATTGGAAAATGTTTTGAGCACCATTAAAAAATTACGTAAGGGCTACGAGCAAATCATTACCGTGGTGGGCTGCGGTGGCGATCGCGATAAAACCAAACGCCCGGTAATGGCGCAAGCTGCCTGCGATTGGAGCGACCGTGTGATTTTAACCAGTGATAATCCCCGCACGGAAGACCCTGAAACCATCCTGCGCGATATGGAAGCAGGACTAAGCAGTGCCGCCAAAAGAAAATACATCACCCTGGTAGATCGTAAACAGGCTATTGAAGAAGCCGTACGGATGGCAAAGCCGGAAGACATTATTCTGGTTGCAGGAAAGGGACATGAGAAATACCAGGACATCAATGGAGTGAAACATCCTTTTGACGATAAAGAAGTTTTACAAAAAGCATTTACTACCAATTCACAATAAACCCATTCTATGTTATATCAATTATTTAACTGGCTAAAACAAAGCTTCGATATACCCGGAGCCGGGCTGTTTCAGTTCCTGACTTTCAGGATTGCAATGGCAATTGTATTGAGCTTGGTAATTGCAACGGTGTATGGGAAGCGCATCATTTTGTTTTTACAGAAAAAACAAATTGGTGAATCGGTAAGAGATTTGGGATTGGCCGGGCAAGAACAGAAAAAGGGTACACCAACCATGGGTGGTATCATCATCCTCTTGAGTATTTTGATTCCTACTTTATTGTTCGCCAACCTAGACAAAGTGTATGTGCGTCTGATGGTGCTTTGTACGGTTTGGTTGGGTATCATTGGATTTCTCGACGACCTGTTTAAGATTCGTGCCAGAAAAGCAGCGCAGCAAAAAGGAGAAACCTATAAGAAAAAAGATTCTGATGGATTAGCGGGTATCTCTAAAATTATTGGTCAGGTAGGATTGGGCATCATCATTGGTACCACTTTGTACTTCAGTAATGCAGTTACGGTTGAAAGAGAGATAATTGGTTCTGCACGCAAAGTTTCCATGTTGCAAGAAGGAGAAAGATTTGCGAAAGATTCAACCGTGATTATTCGTGAAATCAATGGATTGGAAAGAAAATTTGTAAAAGTTAAAACACCCATCACCACCATTCCTTTTGTAAAGAATCATGAATTCAATTACAGCAAGCTGATCAGCTGGATGGGAGAGGGTGCAGAAAAATATACCTGGATTGTTTATATCCTGATTGTAACCTTGATCATTACGGCGGTTAGTAATGGTGCTAATCTAACGGATGGCTTGGATGGATTGGCTGCCGGCGTGAGTGCCATTATTGGTGCGGGTTTGCTGGTGTTCATTTATGTAAGTTCCAACTACATTTTTGCCGATTACTTAAACATCATGTATATCCCTAACCTGGGTGAACTTACCATTTTTGTAGGCGCATTCGTTGGAGCTTGTATTGGATTCCTTTGGTACAATGCCTATCCTGCGCAGGTATTCATGGGCGATACCGGTAGCCTTGCTTTAGGAGGGATTATTGCTTCACTTGCTATCATCGTGAGAAAAGAATGGTTGATTCCCATTTTCTGTGGCGTGTTCCTGGTTGAGAATTTAAGTGTAATGATTCAGGTGGGTTATTTCAAATATACCAAGAAGAAATACGGTGAAGGCAGAAGAGTATTCTTAATGAGTCCCTTGCATCACCACTATCAGAAGAAAGGTTTTCATGAAAGTAAGATTGCCGTTCGTTTCTGGATCATCACCATTATGCTAGTGGTGATGAGTGTAGTATCCTTAAAAATTAGATAAGCAAAAGTGAGTAACAATATTATCATATTAGGCGGTGGCGAAAGCGGTGTAGGTGCTGCTGTATTGGCTAAGCAGAAGGGACTGAATGTGTTCCTGTCCGACGGTGGCTCACTCAAGGAAATTTACAAAGCGGAATTGCGTGCGAACGGAATTGAATTTGAAGAAGGTGGTCATAGTGCAGAAAGAATTTTGGCAGCAGACGAAGTGATAAAAAGCCCGGGCATTCCGGAGAAGAATGAAATGGTAAAAGCCATTCGTGCCAAAGGGATTCCGGTGATCAGTGAAATTGAACTGGCCTATCGTTACAAGGGCGATAGCAAAATTGTTGCTATCACCGGCAGCAATGGCAAAAGCACTACTACAGCTTTGATTTATCATATCTGCAGAACGGCCGAGCTGGATTGTGCCATGGTAGGGAATATTGGATATTCTTTTGCCCGTCAAGTAGCAGAAGATCCTAAGCCGCTCTACATTATTGAAATCAGTTCTTTTCAGTTAGACGATATAAAAACCTTCCGACCCAATGTAAGCGTATTGCTCAACATTACGGAAGACCATTTAGACCGATACAATTATGTGTTCGACAATTATATACGGTCTAAGTTTCGCATCATCGAAAACCAGACCGAAGAAGATTTTTTCATCTTTTGTTTAGACGACGAAGTGATACAGCAAAAACTCCCATTACTAACTATCCATACTAACCCACTACCATTCTCTATGAAACAAGAAGTAAAAAAAGGCGGCTACATCAAGGGCGACCAAATGATGCTGCGCATCCAAGAAGAAAGAGTAAGCATGAGCATTTATGACTTTGCCCTGAAGGGTAAGCACAATCAGTACAACACAATGGCAGCGGGGATTGCAGCAGCAACCATTGGCATCCGAAAAGAAAAGATCAGAGATGCTGTAAAGAATTTTCACAGTCTGGAGCATCGCATGGAATTTGTGGCGATGGTACGCGGTGTGGAATTCATCAACGACAGCAAAGCCACCAATGTAAACAGTACTTGGTATGCGTTGGAGAGCATGAACAAGCCAACTGTATTGATTTTAGGGGGTGTTGATAAAGGAAACGACTACACTTTAATAGAAGAACTGGTAAAAGAAAAAGTGAAAGCCATTGTTTGCATGGGAACAGACAATAGTAAGATCATTGAAGCATTTAAAGATATCGTACCCACTATCATTGAAACCGATAGCGCTAAGAAAGCCGTGAACGCAGCTTTTAAAGCAGCTGGAAAAGACGAAGTGGTATTGTTAAGCCCTGCTTGTGCCAGCTTCGATTTGTTCAAGAACTACGAAGACAGAGGAACCCAATTTAAAGAAGCGGTTAAAGAATTGTAATGTCTGAAATAAAAGATACCCTATTTTCTCAAATCCCCTCGGTTGACGGGGTGCGCAAGCAATTGCTTACCCGTACCCGTGGAGATAAATACATTTGGGGTATTGTATTGTTATTGTCTTTGATTTCTATTTTGGTAGTGTATAGTGCCACAGGGTCATTGGCCTATAAAACATACAAAGGCAATACCAATATCTATTTATTCAAGCAGTTGTCTTTCTCTATACTGGGATTGATCATCATGTATTTTTTGCATCGGGTTAACTATACTTTCTTTTCGCGGGTAGCTACCATCTTGTTTCTGGCTTCTATTCCGCTCTTGTTGTACACTTTGTTTTTTGGTGCAAGAATTAATGAAGGAAGCCGTTGGATTAAATTACCCATCATCAATCTTACTATTCAGACCAGTGACTTTGCCAAGCTGGCTTTGTTCATGTACATTTCTAAAATGCTGAGCAAAAAGCAGGAAGTGATCAAGGATTTTAAAAAAGGATTTCTTCCGGTGGTTACTCCGGTCATTATTATTTGCGCCTTGATTATGCCAGCCAACCTGTCAAATGCACTATTAACTGGGGCTACTTCCTTATTGCTAATGTTTATTGGTAGGGTAAGCTTTAAGCATATTTTACTAACCATTATGGTGGCGCTGATTCCCGTGGCATTTATTGTTTCGGTGGCCGTGCTTACTTATGATGGTAAAAAGTCGGAAGACATAGCCAAACCGGTGGCTGCAGAAAAAATGAAATCGGTTGGGCGTTTTGGCACCTGGGTTAAAAGGGTGCAAGACTTTATGTATGCCAAAGACAGTGAAGTGCCCTATCAGGTACAGCAAGCTAAAATTGCCATTTCGAATGGAGGCATTTTAATTGGTCTGGGTCCAGGCAATAGCCAGCAAAGAAATTTTTTACCCCAAGCGTATAACGACTTTATTTATTCTATCATCATTGAAGAGTATGGACTCTTGGGTGGCGCTTTTATGATATTTATTTATCTGGTGTTCTTGTATAGGTGCATCAGTATTTTCCGACGATGTCCTTATGCCTTCGGCGCATTTTTAGCGCTGGGGTTAAGCTTTACTTTAGTAATACAAGCAGTCGCCAATATGGCGGTGAACGTGAACCTGGTTCCTGTTACCGGTGTTACCCTTCCACTCGTGAGTATGGGTGGATCCTCTTTCTTATTTACTTGTGCAGCCATTGGTATTGTGTTAAGTGTAGGCCGAAATGTAGAGCAGCTAGAAGGAAAAGCGCCATTGGAAACAGGAGTGGCGGCTGGCGATGAAGAAAGTCAATCACAAAAAATTCTACGCGCAAATGGCTAATCGTTTTATCATAGCAGGCGGAGGTACCGGTGGACATATCTTTCCTGCCGTTGCCATTGCCAATGCGCTTAAGTATGCGCAACCCAGTGCTGAAATTTTATTCATTGGCGCCAAGGGGAAAATGGAAATGGAGAAAGTGCCACAGGCTGGATATGAAATTAAAGGACTTGATATAGCTGGTTTTAACAGAAGCTCTTTACTTAAAAATATTTCCCTACCCTGGAAGCTTATAAAAAGTTTTCTGCAGGTAAGAAGCATTTTTGCCTCCTTTAAACCTGATGCGGTTATTGGGGTGGGAGGGTATTCTACTTTCCCTGTTTTAAAATATGCACAGAGCAAGGGCATTCCTACATTTATTCATGAAGCCAATTCCTTTGCCGGAAAAAGCAATATGATGTTGGGAAAAAACGCTACGAAAATTTTTGTAGCTACGCCTGGCATGGAGCGTTTTTTCCCAGCAGATAAAATACTGGTCTCTGGAAATCCAGTGCGCGAGAATATTGTTCGCAATCCAATTCAGCGTGAAGACGCACTTCGATTTTTTAACCTAGACCCTAACAAGACAACCGTGTTAGCGGTGGGTGGCAGTTTAGGTGCCGCTAGCATCAACAATGCATTGATGAATCAGCTGGATGATTTTGTTCAAAACGATTTGCAATTAATCTGGCAAACGGGAAAAACCAATAGTGAAGTGTATAAAAAGGCAGCTGCAAAATATCCAAATGTTTGGGTGGGTGAATTCATTACCCAGATGGAATACGGCTACGCTGCTGCTGATATGGTCATTAGCCGTGCGGGTGCAATGGCCGTTACTGAATTGTGCATCACAGGTAAAGTAGCCATCTTGGTTCCTTTTCCGCATGCTGCCGAAGACCACCAGACGGCCAATGCCATGCAATTGGTAAAAAATGGTGCTGCTATATTAGTGAAAGATGAAAATGCGAATGCACAATTGGTGAATGAAGTTGTTGCCCTTTCCAAAGAAGTAATGAAGCAGGAGGAAATGAAAGCAGCCATTCGTAAACAGGCTTTGCGCAATGCAGCTGATTTTATAGCTAAAGAAATTTTACAATCCTTGTCATGAGCAAATTAACTACCATACATACCATTTACTTCATTGGCGTTGGTGGCATTGGCATGAGTGCCATTGCGCGTTATTTTTTGTCGAAGGGCGCCAATGTGAGTGGCTACGATAAAACACCCACGGTGTTAACGAATCAACTGGAGAAGGAAGGAATACAAATTCATTATACCGATGATATCACATTGGCGCCACAGAGCCCCGATGTGGTGGTGTACACACCCGCTATTCCCAAAGACCATAAGGAGTTGAATTACTTCATCAACAATGGTTTTACCGTAATGAAGCGCAGTGATATTTTACAATGGATTACCGAGAACAGTTTCAATATCTGTGTGGCGGGTACTCATGGTAAAACAACGGTAACTTCTATGGTGGCGCATTTGCTGCGCCATACCGGTTATGGTTGCAATGCTTTTTTAGGTGGAATTTCTGCTAACTATCATACCAATTTCTGGAGCCACGAACGCAATGTGGTGGTAGTGGAAGCTGATGAATACGATCGCAGCTTTTTAAAGCTGGCTCCGAATATGGAAGTGATTACTTCTATGGATCCCGATCACCTGGATATTTATGGCACTGCCGAAGAAGTGGAGAATGCTTTTGTTCAGTTTGCCGGTAAATTAAAACCTGGAGGAACCATAGTTGCCAAGCATGGGTTGAGCAGAGCCGCCGAGTTACGCGCGGATAACTTGTTTACCTATGATCATCAAAACGAGGCGGCGGATGTGTATGTGAAGGATTTGAAAGTATTGAATGGTAGCTATCATTTTTCTGTTCAGGCACCTGACTGGTCCATTGATAACCTGGTGCTGCATATGGGTGGGTTGCACAATATCGACAATATGATTGCAGCCATTACGGTTGCTAAACAGTTGGGCATAGACGCTGACAAAATTGTTGCAGCAGTGGCCGATTATAAAGGGGTTCGCAGAAGATTTGAATATGCATTAAATACGCCTGAGCATGTAGTGATTGATGACTATGCCCATCACCCGGATGAACTGAAAGCTTTGTTGTCTGGCGTTCGCAGCATTTATCCTGATAAGAAATTAACCCTTGTATTTCAACCGCATTTATATAGCAGAACCAAGGACCAGGCAGCTGGTTTTTCTGCTACACTAGACCTGGCAGATGAAGTGATTTTATTGCCCATTTATCCGGCAAGAGAATTACCCATGGAAGGTGTAAACAGCGAAATGTTGCTGAACAATATGCAGCTGAACCAGAAAAAGGTGTTGGAAAAAACAGCTTTTTTAGATTGGGTTAAAATTAATAAACCTGAATTATTGGTTATGGCCGGTGCCGGAGATATAGACACACTGGTAAATCCAGCAAAAGAAATTTTATTAAATCACCCCCTTATTTAATCCTGCATTAGTAGAACATACCCATGAAAAAGTTGAACTGGAAAAAAATATTCATCCTTACGCTCTGGGCACTTGCTGCACTAGGAGTAGTGGTGTTATTGGGTGCATCCATCCGCCAGAAAAGCAACAGGAAGCTAAAAGGGGTTGTAGTGGAAATTAAAGGAGCAGAAAAACATATGTTCATTGATGAACAGGATGTTTTGCAATTGGTGAACAGTCCTGCCCCGGTAACCGGTCGACCCATGCGTGCGATTCCATTGCGCAAACT
>VFQO010000536.1_pt1 | contig 39796 bp, 40 predicted proteins | sample 3512331 | NCBI WGS metagenome assembly VFQO01 (sample SAMN10412371, study PRJNA504923) | tailings metagenome | isolation source: Replicate 3 from Balatoc abandoned mine | place: Philippines: Itogon, Benguet | collected 2017-08-28 | reverse complement strand
GTCCACATGACCTGCTGGAGGCAAGGAAAATGGTCATGGAGTCGGTGACCATCTACAACCAGGAGCGTCCGCATCTGGCGCTGAAATACAAAACGCCCGATGCAATGCACCGGGCGTTTTGAGAGAAACAGGTGTCAACCTATTTCAGGACTGGACACAGGCGACAGCGATCAGCGCTTGTCCACCGACACGAAGTCACGACGGGTGTAACCCGTGTAGAGCTGGCGCGGACGGCCGATCTTGTACGGGCCGCTGTGCATTTCCAGCCAGTGCGAGATCCAGCCGACGGTGCGGGCGAGGGCGAAGATCACGGTGAACATGGAGGTCGGAATGCCGATGGCCTTCAGGATGATGCCCGAGTAGAAGTCGACGTTCGGGTACAGCTTGCGCTCGATGAAGTACGGGTCGCTGAGAGCGATCTTTTCCAGCTCCATGGCCAGAGCCAGTTGCGGATCGTTGATGCCGAGGGCGGCGAGGACTTCGTCGCAGGTCTGCTTCATGACCTTGGCGCGCGGGTCGAAGTTCTTGTAGACGCGGTGACCGAAGCCCATCAGCTTGACTTCCTTGGTCTTCACCTTCTCCATGAACGGCTTCACGTTCTCGATGCTGCCGATCTCGTCGAGCATCTGCAGCACGGCTTCGTTGGCGCCACCGTGGGCCGGGCCCCAGAGCGCGGCGATGCCGGCGGCGATGCAGGCGTACGGGTTGGCACCGGTGGAGCCGGCCAGGCGCACGGTCGAGGTCGAGGCGTTCTGCTCGTGGTCGGCGTGCAGGGTGAAGATGCGGTCCATGGCCTTGGCCAGCACCGGGTTGACCTTGTAGTTCACGTCAGCCGGCACCGAGAACATCATGTGCAGGAAGTTCTCGGCATAGCCCAGGTCGTTGCGCGGGTACACGAAGGGCTGGCCGGCGGAATACTTGTAGCTCATCGCGGCAATCGTCGGGATCTTGGCGATCAGACGGATGGCAGTGATTTCGCGGTGCTTCGGATCGTTGACGTCGAGGCCGTCGTGATAGAAGGCGGACAGGGCGCCGACCACGCCGCACATGATGGCCATCGGGTGGGCATCACGGCGGAAGCCGTCATAGAACTTGCGCAGCTGGTCATTGACCATGGTGTGGTCGGTGACGAGCTTGGTGAATTCGGCCTTCTGTGCGGCATTCGGCAGTTCGCCATTGAGCAGCAGGTAGCAGACTTCCAAGTATTCGGCCTGTTCAGCGAGCTGGTCGATCGGGTAGCCGCGGTGCAGCAGAATGCCCTTGTCGCCGTCGATGAAGGTGATCTTGGATTCGCAGGCCGAGGTGGCCATGAAGCCCGGGTCATAGGTGAAGTAGCCCTTGGCCAGCACATCCTTGACGTCGATCACGTCCGGGCCGAGGGTGCCGGAGGTCACCGGCAGGGACAGGGTTTCATCGCCAATGGTCAGCGTCGCGGTCTTTGCCGTCATCTACGGTCTCCTGGAAGGGGGCAGGCAGCACGGCATGGAGGCGCACTGCGGAAAGCGCGGCTAGCTTAAATCACGAGGCAGAATTGTCAATCAAGGCGACTCCCGCCTGGCTGCCACTCATACTGAAGTCGAAGACAATGGGCGGACGGAAAGCATGAAAACCGCAGGCAGCCCGTTTGTATTACGGTTTGTGCGGGATTATACTTTCGCGTCGATCTTGCAGGCGCCTGAATTTACTGGATTTATCCTTTGAAATCAGGGGCTTGACAGGGTTTCCCTCTTGCCAAGCCCTTCGGGCCAGACCAACAGGATGCACTTCTGTGAAAACCAACAGACCCGTCAACCTCTCGTTGGCAACCGTCATTGAGGTCAATCTCAAGTCGCCGGTCGCCGTCGCCTCCATCCTGCATCGCCTTTCGGGCATCTTGCTGTTCTTCGTGGTTCCCGGCCTGCTGGCCCTGCTGAACTGCTCCCTGGCCTCGCCGGAAAGCTTTGCCGAGGTACAGACCCTGCTCTCCGGCACGGTTGCCAAGCTGGTTCTTTTCGTGGCCCTTGCCGGTCTTGCCTATCACTTCCTGGCCGGCATCAAGCACCTGGTCATGGACTGGGGCGTCGGGGAAACCCTTGAAGGTGGGCGTGCCTTTGCCAAGGCCATGCTCGTGACTGCAGCCTTCGCCATTGCGGCGATCTTTGTGTGGGTGGTGCTGTGATGAAGAGTGCAACCAGTTTCTCGCGTTCGGGTTTGTCCGATTGGCTGGTCCAGCGTGTCAGTGCTGTCATTCTCGCTGTGTACACGGTGGTGCTGTTCGGCTTCATCGTCTGCAACCCGGGCATGAGCTACGAGACCTGGCACGGTTTCATGACCAATGATGCCATGCGCATCTTCACCTTGCTGGCTCTGCTGTCCTTTGTCGGTCACGCATGGATCGGCATGTGGACGGTTTTCACGGATTACCTGACCTCGCGTCAGATGGGTCCGAAGGCAGACGTGCTGCGTCTGCTGGCACAGGTCGCGATGGGCATTGCCCTGTTCGTGGTCATTGTCTGGGGCATTCAGATCATTTGGGGCAACTAAATCATGTCGAAAATGCGTACCGTCAATTTTGATGCCGTCATTGTGGGTGGTGGCGGCGCCGGCATGCGCGCCTCGCTGCAACTGGCCCAGTCCGGCTTCAAGACGGCCTTGATCTCCAAGGTGTTCCCGACCCGTTCGCACACCGTCTCCGCCCAGGGCGGCATCACCTGCGCCATCGCATCGGCCGATCCCAATGACGACTGGCGCTGGCACATGTACGACACCGTCAAGGGTGCCGACTTCATTGGTGACCAGGACTCCATCGAGTACATGTGCTCGGTCGGTCCGCAGGTCGTGTTCGAGCTCGAGCACATGGGCCTGCCGTTCTCGCGTACCGAAGAAGGCCGCATCTACCAGCGTCCGTTCGGTGGCCAGTCGAAGAACTACGGCGAGGGCGGTCAGGCTGCCCGTACCTGTGCCGCAGCTGACCGTACCGGTCACGCCCTGCTGCACACCCTGTATCAGCAGAACCTGAAGAACAACACCAAGTTCTACATCGAGTGGCTGGCCCTGGACCTGGTGCGCAACCAGGACGGCGCCGTCTGCGGCGTCATCGCCATGGATATCGCCACCGGCGAAACCGTGTTCTTCAAGTCCAAGGCCACCGTGTTCGCCACCGGCGGCGCCGGTCGCATCTACTCGTCGACCACCAACGCCCATATCAACACCGGTGACGGCGTCGGCATGGCGGCACGTGCCGGCATTCCGCTGCAGGACATGGAAATGTGGCAGTTCCACCCGACCGGCATCGCCGGTGCCGGCGTGCTCGTCACCGAAGGCTGCCGCGGTGAGGGTGGCTACCTGCTCAACAAGGATGGCGAGCGCTTCATGGAGCGTTATGCCCCGAACGCCAAGGACCTCGCCTCGCGTGACGTCGTGGCCCGTTCCATGGCGACCGAGATCCGCGAAGGCCGTGGTGCCGGTCCGGATGGCGAGTACGTCTACCTGAAGCTCGATCACCTCGGCAAGGACGTTCTGCACAGCCGTCTGCCGGGCATCTGCGAACTGGCCCAGACCTTCGCGCATGTCGATCCGGTCAAGGAACCGATCCCGGTCATCCCGACCTGCCACTACATGATGGGCGGCATCCCGACCAACGTTCACGGCCAGGCCATCAGCGTCGATGCCCAGGGTCGCGACCACATCATTCCGGGTCTCTACGCCGTTGGCGAAATCGCCTGCGTGTCGGTGCACGGTGCCAACCGCCTCGGCGGCAACTCGCTGCTTGACCTCGTGGTGTTCGGTCGTGCCGCCGGTCTGCACATCGAAGACGCTCTGCGTCAGGGCATGGAGCAGCGTCAGCCGTCCGAATCCGACGTCGAGCGCGCCCAGGCACGCACGGCACGCTGGGACAGCTCGGTCAGCGGCGAGTCCGTGCCGGCCCTGCGCAAGGAACTTCAGAAGACCATGCAAAGCGCCTTCGGCATCTTCCGTCGCGGCGAAGACATGGACAAGGGCGTGGTAGCTGTCGCCGAACTGCGCGAGCGCATCGGCAAGGCCAATCTGGCTGACAAGTCCGGCGCCTTCAACACGGCCCGTGTCGAGGCCCTCGAGCTGGACAACCTGCTCGAGACCGCCGAAGCCACCGCGCTGGCTGCCCAGGTTCGTACCGAATCGCGTGGTGCTCACAGCCGTGAAGACTATCCGGATCGTGACGACGAAAACTGGCTTGCCCACTCGCTGTTCCTGCCGGAACAGAAGAAGGTGGTCAAGCGCGCCGTCAACTTCGCGCCCAAGCAGGTCAAGGCCTTCCAGCCCAAGGCCCGTACTTACTGATTCAAGGTGACCGACATGCTCAAAGTCAGCATTTATCGCTACAACCCGGAAACGGACCGCGAACCGTACATGAAGGACTACCAGATCGACACCCAGGGTCGCGATCTGATGGTTCTTGACGTGCTCAACCTGGTCAAGGAACAGGATGACTCGCTGGCCTATCGCCGTTCCTGCCGTGAGGGCGTCTGCGGTTCCGACGGTCTCAACATGAACGGCAAGAACGGTCTGGCCTGCATCGTGCCGGTGTCGCAGGCGACCAAGGGTGGCAACCACCTGATCGTCAAGCCGCTGCCGGGCCTGCCCGTGGTGCGCGACCTGGTCGTCGACATGACCATGTTCTACACCCAGTACGAGAAGGTTCAGCCCTACGTCATCAACGACACGCCGGCGCCGGCCATCGAGCGTCTGCAGTCGCCGGAAGACCGCGAGAAGCTCGACGGCCTGTACGAGTGCATCCTGTGCGCCTGCTGCACCACGAGCTGCCCGTCGTTCTGGTGGAACCCGGAAAAGTTCCTGGGTCCGTCGGCGCTGCTGCAAGCCTGGCGCTTCCTGGCGGACAGCCGTGACACGGCGACTGCCGAGCGTCTGGCCAAGCTGGACGACCCGTTCTCGCTGTTCCGGTGCCGCGGCATCATGAACTGCGTCAGCGTATGCCCGAAGGGCTTAAACCCGACCAAGGCCATCGGCCATATCCGCAACATGCTGCTGACCCAGGCATCCTGAGTCAGCTTGCAGGGGCAGGGCAGCCCAGGTTGCCCTGTTGCGGAGCACAAAACCCGGCGAAATATCCTTTCGCCGGGTTTTTTTATTGCCTGTCATCGGACAGTTTCATTTTTCGCCGGCTGCCACTTTGGTAGTGGTTCCTAGCCTCCGGCATTCGCGCTAGTATCGGTCAGTCCGCAAGGTCGGGCGCCTGTGCGCCGGACCTCGGGTAGGGTCGTTTCGAGTTGGCTTGGTTCTTGCTATCAAGCCGCGGTTTCGGCACTGCCGGACGGTTGAATGCACCAGAACCTGCCTAAAGGCGACGTGGTGTGGGTCGCGGTGCCTCATAAAGGTGCTGCGGTAATGTCTGAGAGTGTGTGGCAGCCGGATGGTCGGGCTCAAAGCGCCTTCCACACCTCTGTTTGGGATAACAACTATGCAAGACGGCCAGATGCAGCGGCAGTGGAGCACTTCTCAGCTCTCTGCCGAGAATGCTGCCTATGTCGAAGCGCTTTACGAAGAATACTTGGTGACACCCCAGTCTGTGCCTGAAGAATGGCGCAGCTATTTCGAGAAACTCCCGCGCGTCAACGGCATCAGCCAGGACACGCCGCACCAGGGGGTGCGTGAGCAGTTCCTGCTTCTCGGCCGAAACAGCAGCCGTGCCCGTCCGATGGAAGTTTCCCGCGTCAGCACCGACCACGAGCGCAAGCAGGTGGGTGTGCTGCAGCTGATCGCCGGTTACCGCAACCGGGGTCATCAGTGCGCGCAGCTCGATCCGCTGGGCCTGATGCCGCGCCAGCGTGTCTCCGACCTCGATCTCGCCACCCACGGCCTGTCACTGGCCGATCTCGATACCGTCTTCCATACCGGCAACCTGGCCATCGGCAAGGAAGAATGCACGCTGCGTGAGATGGTCGACGCCATGGAGGCGATCTACTGCCGCAGCATCGGCATCGAATACATGCACATCGTGGATACCGCGCAGAAGCGCTGGATCCAGCAGCGTCTCGAAGGCATGCGCGGCAACCCTGCCTACGCCCCCGAAACGCGCAAGACCTTGCTCGCCGAGCTGACCGCTGCGGAGGGCCTCGAAAAGTACCTGGGCACCAAGTACGCCGGTGCCAAGCGTTTCGGTCTCGAAGGTGGCGAGTCCCTGATTCCGATGCTATCCGAGATGATCCAGCGTGCCGGCAGCTATGGCACCAAGGAAGTCGTCATCGGCATGGCACACCGCGGTCGACTCAACACCCTGGTCAACATTCTCGGCAAGAACCCGGCTGACCTGTTCGAGGAGTTCGAGGGCAAGTCACTGACCACCAAGGGCTCCGGTGACGTCAAGTATCACCAGGGCTACTCGTCCAACATCGAGACCCCGGGTGGTGAAGTCCACCTCGCCATGGCCTTCAACCCGTCCCACCTGGAAATCGTGTCGCCGGTGGTCGAAGGCTCGGTGCGTGCTCGTCAGGATCGTCGTGGCGACACCACCGGTCAGCTGGTGCTGCCGATCAGCATCCACGGCGATGCCGCCTTCGCCGGCCAGGGCGTGGTCATGGAAACCTTCCAGATGTCGCAGACCCGGGGCTACCGCACCGGCGGCACCGTGCACATCGTGATCAACAACCAGGTCGGTTTCACCACCAGCCGCATCGACGACGCACGCTCCACCGAATACTGCACCAGCGTCGCCAAGATGGTTCAGCCGCCGATCTTCCACGTCAACGGTGACGACCCGGAAGCGGTGCTGTTCGTGACCCAGATGGCGCTGGACTACCGCATGGAGTTCAAGCGCGACGTCGTCATCGACATGTACTGCTACCGTCGCCGCGGCCACAACGAGGCCGACGAGCCGTCGTCCACCCAGCCGCTGATGTACCAGGTCATCAACAAGCTGCCGACCACCCGTGCCCTCTACGCGGAGCATCTGCTCAAGGCCGGCGTGATCCAGGCTGGCGAGGCCGACACGCTGGTCGACGCCTACCGTCAGGCCCTCGAGTCTGGCGAGCACGTGGTCAAGAAGCTGGTGCGCCAGCCCAACAAGTCGCTGTTCGTGGACTGGACGCCCTATCTCAACCATCCGGTGGTGGACGAGTGGGACACCGGCGTGCCGATTGCGGTGATCAACGAGCTCGGCAAGCGTCTGGGCGTGATTCCGGAAGGTTTCGTGGTCCAGCGCCAAGTGCAGAAGGTGCTCGAGGATCGCCAGCGCATGTGGTCCGGCAATCTCGAGCTGAACTGGGGCGCTGCCGAGGTCATGGCCTACGCGACCCTGCTCAAGGATGACACCCTGGTCCGCATCACCGGCCAGGACGTCGGCCGCGGCACGTTCTCGCATCGCCATGCCATCATGTACAACCAGAAGGACAATTCGCCCTTCTGCCCGCTGCAGCAGATCGCGCCCAGTCCGCGCCGCTTCGAGATCTACGACTCGCTGCTGTCGGAAGAGGCGGTGCTGGCCTTCGAGTACGGCTATGCCACCACCACGCCGGGCGCCTTGATCATCTGGGAAGCCCAGTTCGGCGACTTTGCCAACGGTGCCCAGGTGGTGATCGACCAGTTCATCTCCAGCGGTGAAACCAAGTGGGAGCGCCTCTGCGGTCTCACCATGCTGCTGCCGCACGGCTTCGAAGGCCAGGGTCCGGAGCACTCCTCGGCGCGTCTTGAACGCTTCCTGCAGCTGTGTGCCGAACACAACATCCAGGTCTGCACGCCGTCGACGCCGTCGCAGATCTTCCACCTGCTGCGTCGCCAGTCCGTGCGTCCGCTGCGCAAGCCGCTGATCATCATGTCGCCGAAGAGCCTGCTGCGTCACAAGCTGGCGGTATCGCCGGTGGAAGAGCTGGTCAGTGGCCAGTTCCGCACCGTGATTCCGGAAATCGACGCGCTCGATCCGGCCGAGGTGCGTCGCGTCATCATCTGTGGCGGCAAGGTCTACTACGACCTGCTGGAGAAGCGTCGCGAGCTGGGCATGACCGATACCGCCATCATCCGCGTCGAGCAGCTCTATCCCTTCCCGGATCGCAAGCTGCTCGAGGCCCTGGCACCGTATGCCAAGGCCGGCGAGGTGTTCTGGTGCCAGGAAGAGCCCATGAACCAGGGCGCCTGGTACAACACCCGTCACAACCTGGAACGCGTCATGCGCCAGTGGAAGCCGGCCCTGACCATCCAGTACGCCGGTCGTCCGTCGTCGGCGGCCCCGGCCTGTGGCTCGGTGTATCTGCACGCGAAAGAGCAGGCGGCCCTCGTCGCCTATGCCCTCGGCATTCCCTCCGCTTAATGGCCTAGCCCAAGGAAACGCATCATGAGTCTGGAAATCAAAGCCCCCGTGTTCCCCGAGTCGGTCGCCGACGGCACCGTGGCCACCTGGCACAAGAAGCCGGGTGAAGCGGTATCCCGCGACGAGCTGCTGGTCGACATCGAAACCGACAAGGTCGTGCTGGAAGTGGTCGCGCCTGCCGATGGCGTGCTCTCGCAAGTGCTGAAGAACGAAGGCGACACCGTGCTGTCGCAGGAAGTGCTGGCCATCTTCACCGCCGGTGCCGGTGCCGCTGCTGCCCCGGCCGCCGCCGCGCCGGCACCGGCTGCTGCCGCTCCCGCTGCAGCGCCGGTTGCCGCTGCTGTCGCCGGTCCGGCCGCACGCCTGGCGGCCGATGCTGCTGGCGTCGCGCTCGACACCGTCGCCGGCACCGGTGCCGGTGGTCGTGTCACCAAGGCTGACGTGCAAGCCGTGGTCGCCAGCAAGCCGGCTGCCCCGGCCGCTGCCGCCGCCCCGGCACCGCTGTCCCTGGCAGTCGGCGAGCGCGTCGAGAAGCGCGTGCCCATGACCCGCCTGCGTGCCAAGGTCGCCGAGCGTCTGCTCGAGGCCAAGCAGTCCACCGCCATGCTGACCACCTTCAACGAGGTCAACATGAAGCCGGTCATGGAGCTGCGCAAGCAGTACGTGGAGCGTTTCGAGAAGGTGCACGGCGTCAAGCTCGGCTTCATGTCCTTCTTCATCAAGGCCGCCACCGAAGCCCTCAAGCGCTTCCCGGCCGTGAACGCCTCCATCGACGGCAATGACATCGTCTACCACGGCTACCAGGACATCGGCGTCGCTGTGTCGTCCGACCGTGGTCTGGTGGTGCCGGTGCTGCGCAATGTCGAACACATGAGTATCGCCGAGATGGAAAAGGGCGTGCTCGACTTCGGCAAGAAGGCCCGTGATGGCAAGCTTGGCATCGAGGACATGACCGGCGGCACCTTCACCATTTCCAATGGCGGTGTCTTCGGCTCCCTGCTCTCGACTCCCATCCTCAATCCACCACAGACCGCCATCCTCGGCATGCACAAGATCCAGGACCGCCCGATGGCCGTGAACGGCCAGGTCGTGATTCTGCCGATGATGTACCTGGCCCTGTCCTACGATCACCGCCTGATCGACGGCAAGGAAGCCGTGAGCTTCCTGGTCGCCATCAAGGAACTGGTTGAAGATCCGGCCCGTCTGTTGCTGGAAATCTGAAGAGAACTGCACGCATGACACAAAAAGCAGATGTGGTGGTGATTGGCGGCGGACCCGGTGGCTACGAGGCCGCCATCCGCGCCGCACAGCTCGGACTCTCGGTGATCTGCATCGAGCGTCGCATTCACAAGGGCAAGCCGGCCCTGGGCGGTACCTGCCTCAACGTCGGCTGCATTCCGTCCAAGGCGCTGCTGGATTCCTCGCACAAGTACCACGACCTCAAGGCCGGTTACGCCAAGCACGGCATCCAGTTCGGCGAGGTCAGCATCGACATCGCCGCCATGCAGGCACGCAAGGACAAGGTCGTTGACACCCTGACCGGCGGCATCGCCGGTCTGCTCAAGGGCAACGGCATCACCTGGCTGCAGGGCAGTGGCAAGCTGCTCGCCGGCAAGCGCGTCGAGTTCACCCCGCACGAGGGTGAGATCGAGGTGATCGAGGCCGGCTCGGTGATTCTCGCCTCCGGTTCCAAGCCCATCGAGATCCCGGTGGCTCCGCTGGTCGATGATCTGATCGTCGATTCCACCGGGGCCCTCGAGTTCACCAGCGTGCCTGCCCGTCTCGGTGTCATCGGTGCCGGCGTCATCGGCCTCGAACTGGGCTCGGTGTGGTCGCGCCTGGGCTCCGAGGTGGTGGTGCTGGAAGCGCTCGATGTCTTCCTTGCGGCGGCCGACCGTGCCATTGCCAAGGAAACCCAGAAGACCCTGACCAAGCAGGGCCTCGACATCCGTCTCAGCGCCCGTGTCACCGGCGCCAAGGTGGTGGATGGCAAGGTGCATGTGACCTATCAGGATGCCGCAGGCGAGCACAGCGAAGTCTTTGACAGGCTCATCGTTGCCGTCGGCCGTCGTCCGGTCACTGCCGGTCTGCTCAGCGTCGACAGCGGCGTCAGCCTCGACGAGCGCGGCTTTGTCCATGTCGATGGCCAGTGCCGTGCCTCGGTGCCGGGCGTCTATGCCATCGGTGACCTGGTGCGAGGCCCCATGCTCGCGCACAAGGCCATGGAAGAGGGCGTGATGGCTGCCGAGCTGATTGCCGGCCACCATGCCCGCTTCAACTATGACCTGGTCATTTCAGTGATCTACACCCATCCCGAAGTGGCCTGGGTGGGTCTCAGCGAAGAACGCGCCAAGGCCGAAGGCTTTGATGTCAAGACCGGCCAGTTCGCGTTCGCCGTCAACGGCCGTGCACTGGCCGCCGACGACAACGCGGGCTTCGTCAAGTTCGTTGCCGACAGCAAGACTGACCGTCTGCTCGGCATGCACGTGATCGGCCCGGGTGCCGGCGACATGATCCACCAGGGCCTGATCGCCATGGAATTCGGCGCCAGCGTCGAGGATCTGCAGCTCATGTGCTTTGCCCACCCGACCCTGTCGGAAGTGGTGCACGAAGCCGCGCTGGCGGTGGACGGGCGTGCCATTCACGCCATCCAGCGCAAGCGCAAGTAACCTTTTTCAAACGAGTGGTGATGACACAATGAATCTGCACGAATATCAGGGCAAGCAGCTGTTTGCCGAGTATGGTCTGCCCGTGTCCAAGGGTTTCGCCGCCTCCACGCCGGAAGAGGCCCGCGCGGCCGCCGAGCGCATCGGTGGTTCGGTCTGGGTGGTCAAGGCCCAGGTCCACGCCGGTGGTCGCGGCAAGGCCGGTGGCGTCAAGCTGGTGAAGAGCCTGGATGAAGTCGAGGCCTTTGCCCGTGACAAGCTGGGCACGCGTCTGGTCACCTACCAGACGGATGCCAACGGTCAGCCGGTGACCAAGATTCTCGTCGAGACCTGCACCGACATCGCGCGTGAGCTCTACCTCGGTGCCGTGGTCGATCGCGCCACCCGTCGCGTGGTGTTCATGGCCTCCACCGAAGGCGGCGTGGAAATCGAGAAGGTTGCCCACGACACCCCGGAAAAGATCCTCACCGTCGCGCTCGATCCGCTGGTCGGCCCGCAGCCCTACCAGGGTCGTGAACTGGCCTACAAGCTCGGCCTCAATGCCGAGCAGGTCAAGCAGTTCGTGAAGATCTACCTGGGTCTGGGCAAGATGTTCACCGACCTGGACCTGGCCCTGCTGGAGATCAACCCGCTGGTCATCACCAGCGAAGGCAACCTGCACTGCCTGGATGCCAAGATGGTGATCGACTCCAACGCTCTCTACCGTCATCCCAAGCTCAAGGCCATGTACGACCCGACCCAGGAAGACGAGCGCGAGCGCCGCGCCGCGGAGTGGGAACTGAACTACGTCGCCCTCGAAGGCAACATCGGCTGCATGGTCAACGGTGCCGGTCTGGCCATGGCCACCATGGACCTGATCAAGCTCAAGGGCGGCCAGCCCGCGAACTTCCTGGACGTCGGCGGCGGTGCCACCAAGGAACGCGTCACCGAGGCCTTCAAGATCATTCTCTCCGACAGCTCGGTGAAGGCCGTTCTGGTCAACATCTTCGGCGGCATCGTGCGCTGCGACATGATTGCCGAAGGCATCATCGGCGCGGTCAAGGAAGTCGGCGTCAAGGTGCCGGTGGTGGTCCGTCTCGAGGGCAACAATGCCGAACTGGGCGCGCAGAAGCTGCGTGAGTCCGGTCTCAACATCATTCCGGCCGCCTCGCTCAACGAAGCGGGCGAGCTGGTCGTCAAAGCTGCTCGTAACACAGTGGGAGCCTGAACATGAGTGTCCTGATCAACAAACACACCAAGGTGATCTGCCAGGGCTTCACCGGCTCGCAAGGCACCATGCACTCGGAACAGGCCATTGCCTACGGCACCCAGATGGTCGGCGGCGTGACCCCGGGCAAGGGCGGCACCACCCACCTCGGTCTGCCGGTGTTCAACACCGTGCGTGAAGCCGTCGAACAGACCGGCGCCACCGCCTCGGTGATCTACGTGCCGGCCTCGTTCGCCAAGGACTCCATCCTCGAAGCCGTCGATGCCGGCATCGAGCTGGTGGTCTGCATCACCGAAGGCGTGCCTGCCATCGACATGCTCTACGTCAAGGAATACATCGTCCGCAAGGGCGGCGTGCGCCTGATCGGGCCGAACTGCCCGGGCATCATCACCCCGGGCGAATGCAAGATCGGCATCATGCCGGGTCACATCCACCTGCCGGGCAAGGTCGGCATCGTGTCGCGTTCGGGCACGCTGACCTACGAAGCCGTCAAGCAGACCACCGACCTCGGCTTCGGCCAGTCGACCTGCATCGGCATCGGCGGCGACCCGATCCCGGGCATGACCTTCATTGACGCCCTGCGCCTGTTCCAGGACGACCCGCAGACCGAAGCCATCATCATGGTGGGCGAGATCGGCGGTTCGGCGGAAGAAGAGGCTGCCGAGTTCATCAAGGCCCATGTCACCAAGCCGGTGGCGTCCTACATCGCTGGTGTCACCGCGCCGGCCGGCAAGCGCATGGGCCATGCCGGTGCCATCATCTCCGGTGGCAAGGGCACGGCAGACGAGAAGTTCGCCGCGCTGCAGGCCGCTGGCGTGAAGACCGTTGCCAACCCGGCCATGCTGGGTGCCGCGATTGCCGAGCTGACTGGCTGGAAGTGATTACTGCTGCAGTTTGGTGACATGAAAAAGCCCGCGCAAGCGGGCTTTTTCATGGGTGCAAGGGAAGGGCTGGTGGGAGGGGGCGCTGGAAAACCGTGCGAGGCATGGATGCCGAGCCCGAGCCCCCAGGGATGGGTTCACGGCGGGTTTTCCGGCACACCCTCCCACCAGCCCATCCCAGGACATGAAGGCGCCGGACCGGGGAGAGCGTGGCTTGCTCAGAGAATTGGCGTCAGTGCAGCGGGTCAGCCGGCAGCGTCAGACGGAACACCGAGCCTTCGCCGAGCAGGCTTTCGGCGCTGATGTCGCCGCCGTGGGCGCGCATGACCTGGCGGCAGAAGGCCAGGCCGAGGCCGGTTGACGTGCCCATGACGCGGCGCAGCTTGAGGTCGCTGAACTTGTCGAAGATGTGCGCGATCTGGTCGGCGGGTATGCCCAGGCCATTGTCGTGCACGCTCAGTTCCAGCTGGCCGTCTGCCCGTGTTGCGGCCTGCAGTGACACGCTGCCGCCATCCGGCGTGTGCTGGATGGCATTCGACAGCAGATTGATCAGCACCCGGCGTATCTTGTCGGCATCCAGGGAGACGCGGATATCCGCATCCGCAGCCTGACAGGACAGGCTGACACCCGCCTTGGCCGCCAGTTGCGAGACCTGCTCGATGGAGTCCTGCATAAGCGGTTCCAGCGCGACGGGCATGCAGTTGAGCTGGAGCTGGCCCGCTTCGCACTTGCTGACCTCGAGGATCTCGTTGATCAGCTGCAGCAGGGAGTTGCCACCGCGCTGGGCAATTTCCAGGACCTGTTTCTGAGGGGCCTCCAGCGGTCCGACCTCGCTTACCAGACTGAGGCCGGCAAGCAATGAGCTGAGCGGATTGCGCAGGTCATGCACCAGCATCTGCAGCATGTCGTCGCGTTGCAGCTCGGTGGTGCGCAGCTGGTTGTACTGGTCCAGCAGACGGCCGGAGAGCATGCGCAGCTCGATCTCCGACATCACGGTCGCTGCAAGATCGCCAAGGATGCGTATGTCCGACTCGTTCCAGCGTCTGGGTGCGCCGGACATGACGCAGAGCGTGCCCAGGGTCTGGCGATCCGCGGAGACCAGCGGGATGGCCAGATAGGCGAGGGCGCCGGCTGTGACCAGGTCATAGTCGCAGATGCGCTCGTCAAGACGGGTATCGTTGATCACCAGTGGGTCGACGGTGTCGACGATGTACTTGCAGAAGGTCTGTTCGACCGGCTTGCGGCGCAGGCTGGCCAGCGGCTCGCTGAGGCCGACATGGCTCTTGATGAACAGGCTCTCGCCATCGACCAGCGTGATGGCAGACAGCGGTGCATCCAGCAGGGTGCTGGCGAGCCGGGTGATGCGGTCGAAGGCGGCTTCCGGGGGCGTGCCGAGCATGCCGGTGGCATGCAGCGCGGCCAGCCGCTCGGGGGCCTTGAGTCGCGTGCAGCCCGAGGTGGGGCACGCCGGATTGGTGATTGACAGTTCGTTCATCGCCACACCACAGGGCCGGTTCAGTCTTGCCGGATTGCTGCTCAATACGGACAGTCTAATAGCCTGAAGTGCAGGAATACGCTGATTTTTCTGAGTGCTTTTGTTGTGCGGATGTCACGCGCAGGCTGTTGTCATGATGCCCATGACCAGGTTCTGCAGAGCTTGTCTTGGCGGGTGATCATGGCGGGAGCCTTCTCCCGCCATGTCGATGCGGTGCTTGTGACCGCGGATCTGCTGTTGCCGGTACTTGCGATCGGTATGCGGACCGGCTCCGGTTGATGGTGCGTGCTTGGCGACCAGATTGTTCTCGCGCCTGGCCGGGCGCATCTTCTTGGCCATGACTCCCTCCTGATTCGGGATGGGAATAGTGCGACAACCATCGGGTGCTGACGACCGCTTTCCGGCTCAAGGTGTAACCAATCATTCCGTGCCGTGATCATGTGCCATGAGCATGGCCTCCGCCACCGCCCGGGCACTGGCCAGGGCATCGCCGGCGGTCGCGCCCAGGCAGCTGTCGCCGGCCACCCAGAGCCCGTGCTGGCCCGCCAGGAAGGGCCGACCCAGGGCCTGCCCGGTGACCGCGTAGCGCCAGCGGTGCAGGTGCGTGAACAGGCTGGCGGTCGAGCAGCCGAGGTGGCTGGCGGCCAGCATGAGCAGCTGCTCACGCACCGCGTCGGCATCGTGCTCGAGGTGTGCCGCTGACCAGTCGGCCGTGGCATGAATGGCATAACGCGGACTGCCGCTGGCACCCGGACGACGGTGCTCATGCACCACCAGGGCCAGGCCGCTGGCCGATGCCGGACGCTCGATGAATCCAGTGCCGGCTGTCGGTGCGGCGTCAGGTGGCGAGGCCGGCACCCAGAGCAGTGACCAGCAGGGCACCTGGGTCACTCCCTGCCAGTCATCCAGCAGGTCGGCCTGTTCGGCGGCAGTGCCGGCATCGGCCTGCAGGAGCGCGCGTCCCTGCACCGGGGGCGTGGTCAGCAGCACGCCATGGAAAGGACCGATGGCAGCCTCCTGCTCGCGGCACAACAGCCACCAGCCGCTGACATCGCGCCACAGGCGCGTGACGGTGTGTTCGCAGCGCACGTCCAGCGTACCTGACCAGGCGGCCGCCAGTGCATTCAGGCTGGGCAGCATGCTGAATCCATCCTGGTCGCCGGCCGCCAGCGCAGGCAGGGCGTGCAGTGGCTCCCACGCCAGATCCTTCGCGAGACCCGCCGACCGGGTCGCCTCCAGCACCTCGGCCAGCCAGTCCGGCGATGCGCTGCCCGCACTCAGCACCGGCGCGCCATGCGCCATCAGCCCCCAGTCGCTGCGACGCACGGCGAGGCGTCCCCCCGGACGGCGCGCCTTGTCGAACACGGTGACACGCGCTCCGGCGGCCTGCAGCTGACTGGCGGCATGAAGACCGCAGATGCCGGCACCGATCACGGCCCAGTGACGATTGCTCATGGTGTCGCACTGCCTCTTGCCTGAAAGCATGGCAAGCTAGCGCTTTGCATCAACGCTGGCGATGCGACAAATGGTGCGGTGTCTGACGCAGGCGGATCGGAACAGGAAATGCGCGAGATGAGTCTGTGGATGTGGCTGGGCGCGGGGGTCACCGCGATGGCGCTGGTGTTGCTGGCGTGGACCCTGGCGGGGCAGTGGCTGATTGCGCGCGCGCACCCGCCGGCGGGCCAGTTCATCACCGTTGATGGCGTGCGTCTGCACTACGTGGTGGCCGGCGAGGGGCCTCCCGTGCTGCTGGTGCATGGCGCCAGCTCCAACCTGCAGGAGTTCACCAGCAGCCTGCTGCCCGAGCTCGCGCGTCGGCATCGTGTCATCGCCTTTGATCGTCCCGGCTTCGGCCACAGCCAGCGGCCATCAGGCCCTGGCTGGCTGGACCCGCGCCAGCAGGCCGAGCTGCTGCTCAAGGCTTGCGAGCAGCTGGGCCTGCGCCAGCCCTTGCTGGTGGGGCACTCCTGGGGCGGCGCCGTGGTCATGGCGGCACTGGTGCACTTGCCCGAGCGCATCCGTGGTGGCGTGCTGCTGGGCGGCGTGGCCGGACACTGGGCCGGCCCGCTGAGCTGGACCTACAGCGTCGGCGACCTGCCGGTGCTGGGACGCCTGTTCGCCTGGTTGCTGGTGTATCCGCTGGGGCAGTTCCTGGTCGAGCAGGGCAGTCAGGAGGTGCTGGCGCCGGATCCGCTGCCCAGCGGCCATGTCGAGCGCACCGCCGTCAAGCTGGCGCTGCGACCGTCGCAGTTTCTCGTCAACGTGCAGGACACGCTGCGTCTGAACGAGTTCATGCAGCTGCTCAGCCGAGACTATGACCGCATTCGCCAGCCGCTGCTGATCATCCATGGCGAGCGTGACGTCCTGGTCCCGTTCTGGAACCATGGCCGTCGCGTGCTGCCGGTGGTCCCGCACAGCGAGCTGGTGCTGCTGCCGGCCACCGGCCATGCCCCGCACCACACCCGCACCGATGAGGTGGCGGCGGCCATCGACCGCTTCAGCATGGCGCATGCCCCGCAGTCGGGCGACGACGACCTGCGCCAGGCCAGTCTGCGACCATGACGCTGCGTGTGCTGGGCTCGCTGGCGGATATCCCCGCCGAACGCTGGGATGCCTGGGTGCCGGACGACAACCCCTTCCTGCGGCACGGGTTCCTGAGCGCGCTCGAGGACAGCGGCAGTGTCGGTGCCGCGCGTGGCTGGCAGCCGGCGCATGTGCTCTGGCAAGACGCCCGGGGTGAGCCGGTGGCGGCCATGCCGGGCTGGCTGAAGACCCATTCACGTGGCGAGTACGTGTTTGACCAGGGCTGGGCCGAGGCCGCCTGGCGCGCCGGCATCGATTACTACCCCAAGTGGCTGTCGGCGATTCCCTTCACGCCCATCACCGGGCCGCGCCTGCTGGGCGATGCCTCGGTCGCGGCGGACCTGCTGCAGGCGCTGACGGATTGTCCGGAGCTTGCCGGCGTGTCGGGCTGGCACATCAACTTCACGCCGCCGGATGACGATGCCCTGTTTGGCAATGATCCGGACTGGCTGCCGCGTCAGGATTGCCAGTACCACTGGCAAAACCCCGGCTACGCCAGCTTTGCGGACTTTCTTGCGGCGCTGCGTTCGGACCGGCGCAAGAAGATTCGCCAGGAGCGCCAGCGCCTGGCCGGCGAGGGCCTGGCGTTCGAGTGGCTGGGTGGCAGCGCGGTCAGCGACGCCTTGCTCGGTGATCTTTACGCCTGCTATGCCATGACCTACTGGGTGCGCGGCCAGCGTCCCTACCTCACGCCGACGTTCTTTCGCCTGCTCTGCGAGCGACTGGGCGATGTCGTGCAGTGGTTGTGCGTGCGCCGTGACGGGCAGGTGATCGCGATGGCCCTGTTCCTGCGTGGCAGCCAGACGCTGTACGGGCGCTACTGGGGGGCACTGGAGGATGTGCCGCTGCTGCATTTCGAGACCTGTCTGTACCGGGGCATCGAGTACGCCATCGCTCACGGCTTTACGCGCTTCGATGCCGGCGCCCAGGGCGAACACAAGCTGGTGCGCGGGTTCTCGCCGGTACTCACGCGCTCCTGGCATCGCCTGCGGCATCCCGGCCTGCAGCGTGCGGTGGGCGACTTCCTGCAGCGCGAGCGGGCGGCGGTGGCGGACTATCGGGAGAGGGCGGAGGTGGCGTGTCCGTATCGGCGCGATGCGTCCGGTTGAGCTGAGCAGCTTCGCTCTGGCTGCCACTACCTCGGGCTGTTGGTAGCGGTGTCGATGATGCGGTGAAAGCGGATGTGGCTGCCGTTCAGTCCATCGTCCGTCAGCACTGGCGCAATGGTTGACGGCATGTCATCACATGCCAGCGCCAGCGCCACTTCGGCCTCCCTGAAGAGCCAGCTGCCAGCCTGTCCGTACGTGTCATTCGCGGTCACCGGCGTGGTCTTGAGCGTGGTCAGAAGACTGGGGCTCAGAGCGGCTGCATGCTGCTTGATCCAGGCCTCCTTGAGCGTCCAGATCTCAAGAAAGCGGAGTATGGCGTCTTCCTCCCTGAGGGTGTCGAGCTCCGCTGCCTCATCGCGATGGCAGGCGAGCTCCGCCAGATCGGCAATGACCCGTCCCGGTGTGTGTTGCTCGACGTCTATCCCGACTGGCCTGTCGGCAATCGCGCAGGCTATCCACGGACCGCTGTGAGCAACCGACAGGCAGATCCCCGGCGCGTTCAGAAGCCGGGGAGGGCCGTCAGGCTGGCGACGAATTTCCCAATGTGACGGGAGGCCACCGAGTGTTTTCGAGAGCAGATCGCGCAGGAGGTGGCGTCCGGCGAGGAATTGCAGGCGACGTTGTTCACGCGAGATGGCGCAGGCTTCCGCCCGGTCACCAGGGACCGGGCAGCGTGCGATTTCGGCAAACTGCGCCGCCGTGAATCGCGACAACGTCAGCGTGAGCACACTCAGCGATTGATGACGGCGTAATCGCCCTTGAGCGTGGTGCCAACAACAAAGGCGCCGGCATGGCACTCATAGGTTGTGCTGCTGCGCGTTTCATTGCGCTTGTAGAAGCTGGTCATGTTGACGACCGCGTTGGCGCCGCGCTGCTTGGCCGAGTTCTGGAAGGCGATCAGTGCCGACAGGGCTGCCCAGCGACAGCCTTCTTCATCCGACTTGTTGAAGCCGTTGGTCTTCTTGTTCGAAATGTCGCTGCCCAGGGTGCGAGCGACTTTCGGAGTCTTCTGACCGGCCAGATAGAACTTCACGCTGCCGTCCAGCTTGCCGGTCGACTCGCCAAAGGCGATCACGTCGGCCAGGGGGAGGTTGTGCGTGGTATCGCGGGCCTGTGCCAGCGGGCTGGCGGTCATGGCGAAAAGGGTCGTGAGCAGCAGAATCTTGCGCATGTGATTTTCTCGTTGGTGTTGTCAGGGGGTTTGCAGATAGAGCTGGCGGTAGATATCCGCTTCCAGGCGACGCTGCCAGGCCAGCGCCTTGCGGTGGATGGAGTTGCGATCCTGATCCAGATTGCGGCTGCCAATGATGCGAGTATTGAACTGCGTGGCATCGTAGTGGATGGCAAGCTGCAGATAGTGCTGCCTGACACGAAGCCCCAGGATCTGCTTGCCCGGTTCGCGTGACTCTACGGCCCACATGCCGCCTGCCCAGGCAGAGCGGCGATTGGCATCGCGGATGGCTTGATCGATTGACGCCTCCACCTGTGCGGTGGACAGTCCGGCGCGAATCGCCATGGGCGGCGGATTTTCCAGGCGTGCCGAGGTGCAGCCCGCGAGCGTCAACGGCAGCAGAAACATGCACAGCAACAGTGATCGGATCATGCCATTCCTCCTTGAACGGTCCTGTCTGCCTATTCAGTCCGGCCAGCGCCGGAAGATCAGCGAGGTGTTGATGCCACCGAAGGCGAAGTTGTTGCTCATCACCACGTCGGTGTCCATGCTTCGTCCACTTCCGGTCAGATAGTCCAGATCTCCGCAGCGCGGGTCAAGGCTGGTCAGATTAAGCGTGGGTGCAAACCAGCCGGAACGCATCATCTCCACCGTCATCCAGGCTTCGAGCGCGCCGCAGGCACCCAGGGTGTGTCCCATGTAGCTCTTCAGCGAGCTGATGGCGATGCGCGCGCCGAAAATCTGGTGCGTGGCCTGGCTTTCGGCGACGTCACCATGGTCGGTCGCGGTGCCATGCGCATTCACGTAGCGGATGTCGGCTGCCGCCAGATTGGCATCCTCGAGTGCAAGTTGCATGGCGATGGCCATGGTGTCGGCATTGGGCTGCGTGATGTGGCGACCATCGCTGTTGGTGCCGTAGCCTATGACTTCCGCCAGGATGTGCGCGCCTCGCGCGCGGGCATGCTCGAGTTCTTCCAGCACCAGGGTGCAGGCACCTTCGCCCAGCACCAGACCGTCACGTTCGCGGTCGAACGGACGCGGTGTCAGTTCCGGTTCCCGGTTGTGACGGGTGCTGGTGGCGAACAGCGTGTCGAACACGGCCGCTTCGGTGACATCAAGCTCTTCGGCGCCACCGGCCAGCATGACCACCTGCTTGCCGGCACGGATCATCTCGTAGGCGTAGCCTATGCCCTGGCTGCCCGAGGTGCAGGCGCTGGACGTGGTCACGATGCGTCCGGTCAGTCCGAAGAACACCCCGATGTTCACGGCCGCCGTGTGCGACATCATCTTGATGTAGGTGGTTGCCGTGATGCCTTCGGTGGTCTTGCTGTGCAGCATCCTGCCGAAGTCGCCAATGGCTTCGGGGGAGCCGGCCGACGAACCGTAGGAGATGCCGGTGCGGCCGCTGGTCAGGATGGGGTCGTTGAGCAGGCCGGCATTTTCCAGTGCCAGTTCGCTGGCACGGGTTGCCATCAGGGACACGCGTCCCATGCTGCGAGTGGATTTGCGGTTGTAGCGATCGGCTGGCAGGGTGAACTCGGCGGCGGGGGCGCCGACCCGGGTCAGCAGACCCGTGTAGTCTTCCCAGCCCGGCATGATGCGGACGGCATTGCGACCGCTTCGCAGGTGCGCCTCGACGGTCGGCCAGTCGTGGCCCAGCGGGCTGAGTGCTCCAACTCCGGTAATGACGACGCGTTTCATCCCACCATGCCTCCATTGACCGAGATCACCTGCCGCGTGATGTAGGCAGCGTCTTCGTGCATCAGGAAGCTGACGGCAGCGGCCACTTCCTCGGGTTTGCCCATGCGTCGGGCCGGGATGATCTTCATGGCTTCTTCCAGCACGCGTTCGTCGACCATCTCGGTGTCGATGAGGCCGGGTGCGATGCAGTTGACAGTGATTTCGCGGCTGGCCAGTTCGACGGCCAGCGCCTTGGTGGCACCGATGATGCCGGCCTTGGCAGCGCTGTAGTTGACCTGGCCACGGTTGCCCATGAGGCCGGAGACTGATGCCAGGGTGACGATGCGGCCGGGTTTTCGGCGCCGCACCAGTGGCATGGTCAGCGGGTTGAGGACATTGTAGAAGCTGTCCAGATTGGTGTGGATGACGGCATCCCAGTCTTCACCCGGCATGGCGGGAAAGGCGTTGTCTCGGGCGATGCCGGCATTGCAGACCACTCCGTAATAGCAGCCATGTGCCTCGACATCGGCGAGCAGGGCCTCTGCGGCGGCGGCACGGTCGGCGACATCAAACTGGAGTACACGGACGGCTCGACCCATGGCCCGTATCTGTTCGGCCACGGCGTCGGCTTCATCACGCCGGCTGCGGCAGTGCAGGACGATGTCGTGGCCGTCACGCGCCAGACGCAGGGCAATGGCGCGGCCTATGCCGCGACTGGAGCCTGTGATGAATATGGTGTGAGTCGTCATGCGGAATGGCTCATGGCGTGAGTGGAGTGGTGGGGGGCTCGAACACCGTCAGGGCAGCCTCGGCCAGGGGGGCGCCCTGGCAGCTGATCTGGCAGTCAAACTGGCCCAGCCCGTTGCCGGACTGGAAGCTGCAGCTGATCTCTATGCGCAGCACATCCCCTATGCGGAACCAGGGCTGACGGCTGTCATAGCGCCGGCTGCCGAGCAGGAAGCCGACCTTGGGTGGCAGCCCCTGTTGCCGAGCTTGCCAGCCGGCCCAGGCGGCAATCGCCTGAGCCATGTATTCGATGCCGACCCAGGCCGGCATGCCGTCAGCCTGGATGAAGCGGCTGTCGGCACGGATGGCGACTTCGGCAAGCAGACTGTTGTCGTCGGCTTCAATGGCGCGATCGAGCAGACACATGGGGTGGTCGTGCGGCACCAGTTCGCGGATCGGGCAGTCAATCGGCTGGCGAGTCATGGCTGCCCCAGGATCAGGCAGGCATTGCTGCCGCCGAATGCGAACGAGTTGCTCATGGCATGACGCAGGGGCCGGCCCAGGCGTTGTCCGGCGCTGACGGTCTGCAGGCAGGGCAGGTCGGGATCCTGCTCGCCATCCCACCAGTGCGGTGGCAGCAGCCCGTCCGGATTGTCCTGCAGGGCCAGCCAGCACAGTGCTGCTTCAAGGGCGCCGGCGCCTCCCAGCGCATGGCCGGTCAGCGGCTTGGTGGAGCTGACCGGCACGCCGGCAGGAAACAGGCGACTCACGGCGAGTGACTCCATGGCATCGTTCTGCCGGGTGGCGGTGCCATGCAGATTGAGGTAGTCGATGTCGGCAGCGGTCAGGCCGGCACGAGCCAGAGCCTGCTTCATGGCGACCTCGGCACCGGCGCCATCCGGTCGTGGCGCGGAAATGTGATGGCCATCGGAGGTTTCTCCCCAGCCGGCGAGGCGTATCCCGCCCGCTTCACGTGTCATCAGGAAGAGAGCGCCGCCTTCTCCGATATTGATGCCTCGGCGATTCCTGCTGAGTGGCTGGCAGCGCTCCGCACTGACGGATTCCAGGGCGCTGAAGCCGGCGATGGTGAACGCGCAGAGGGCATCCATCCCGCCAGTGATGACGGCGTCGGCCAGTCCGGCCTTGAGCAGCCTTGCCGCGCTGGCAAGCGCCTTGGCACTGGACGAGCAGGCCGTGGAAATCACCAGTGCCGGCCCGCCAATGTCCAGATGCTCCGACAGCATGACCGCTGGCGAGCCCATTTCCTGGCTGCTCAGATGGAACGAGGGCGGCAGCTGGCCGGTAGTCAGAAAGCTGGCAATCGCTGTCTCGCTGTCACCGATGCCGGAGGTGCTGGTGCCGAGCACCACGGCAACCCGGTCGCGGCCGTGGCGCGTGATGGCCGCGGCAACGGCAGGGCGGATCTGTGCCAGCGCGGTCAGCAGCAGGCGGTTGTTGCGACTGTGCTGCGTGGCCGGCAGGTCGTCGAGGCTGGCCAGCGGTTCCGGCGCGATGCCCAGATGCAGTACCTGTCCCGGCATCAGCTGATGGTTTTCCGCCACCCCGCAGGGAGCTGATCCGAACAGCCGCGCCCGAACGGTCTCCTTGCTGTTGCCCAGCGCACAGACGATGCCCAAGTCATTGAGATAGACCGAGGGGCTCATGTCACGGCTCCTGCACGACCGACTCGATACGCAGCCGGTAGCCTTCCAGATGATTGTCCAGCAGGGTCTGACCCTGCCATGCCGGGCTGCCGGCATAGTGCAGAACGACGGCCTCGCGACCCTCGAACCTGAGCGTGCGGCGGTTTTCCTGCTCTTCCAGCGTCCAGGAGGGCGGCAGGGCGGCCTGCACGGCAGCGGCCGGCCAGTAGGCCAGCTGGATGTCTCGCAGAATGCGCCTGGCATCGACACGAGGCAGCAACAGGCTGCCTTGTTCGGCACTCAGGGTACTGCCGTCCCAGTGCATCGTGAACACGCGGGTACCCATGGCGAAGGCAGCCAGCCGGACATCCTGGGCGTCAACCTCCAGCTGGGCATCCAGCGTCTGTCCGTTGACGATTCGGCGCAGCAGGGTATGCCGACTGCCTGCCAGGTGCAGCTGTTGTGCGAGACTGATGTCGCTGCCCAGGCTGGCCGGGCTCAGCGCCAGCGCGGGCACGACGGCAGGCTGGGCAGGTCCGGGCAGGCTGCTGCAGCCGGCTGCCAGCAACGTCAGGCCGATCAGTCCGGTGATCAGCCGGCTGCGCACAGCTGCTCCAGCGTCTTCAGGCGACGCGGTTCCGCGACATAGGGATTGTTCAGATCCCAGGCATAGCCGGCAAGAATCGCCGAGATCATGCGGCGAATGTCCGGCGATTGCCGTTCATGGAAGATCACGTCCTGGAAGCCGCCGGCGTACCAGCTTTCGACGAAGGAGCGGAAGGTGTCGACACCGCGCCGCAGGGGGTCGGCATAGTCGCGCTGCCAGTCAACCGCTTCGCCGGCATATTCGCGGGCAATCGCATCTGCAGCCAGTGTGGCTGACTTGACGGCAATGGTGACACCGCTGGAAAAAACCGGATCCAGAAACTCGCCGGCATTGCCCAGCAGGGCATAGCCCTTGCCCCACAGTGACTTCACGTTGGCGGCATAGCCGGTGAGCTTGCGCACCGGCGTGTCCCACACCGCATTGGCGAGCAGGCCGGCAAGCGACGGGGTTTCCGCAACCAGGGCCTGCAGGCGCTCGGCTTCAGACCCCGGGTACTGCTCAAGGCGGGAGAGCTCGGCGACGACACCCAGCGAGCAGCGGCCGTTGGAGAACGGAATGGTCCAGAACCAGACATCCTGATAGGTCGGGTGCACGGTGATCAGGATCTTGTTGCGATCAAAGCTGCCAGGCACCGTACGGTCTTCGATGTGCGTGAAGAAGGCGCCACGCACCGGAAACTCGGACGGTGTTTCCAGATCCAGAAGCCGGGGTAGGGTGCGTCCGAAACCGCTGGCATCCAGCAGGAAGCGTGCGCTGACGCGATAGGTCTCACCTTCAGGCGAGATCACGTCCACTGCGGGCTGTTCACCGTCGACAGCCACGGCAATGACCTGATGCCGGTAGCGTATGTCGGCACCGGCCTTGGTCGCTGCCTGCGCCAGGACATGATCGAAGTCGGCACGCTGCACCTGGAACGTGGTACCCCAGCCGGGCGAGAACTTGTCCCGGAAGTCGAATGCGGTAGCGCGCGAGCCGCGCACGAAGGCGGCACCGTTCTTGTACTGGAAACCGGCCTCGATGACATCCTGCAGGAAGCCGGCTGCCTCGATGCAGGCCATGCTTTGCGGCAGCAGGCTTTCGCCGATGGAGAAGCGTGGAAACTGCTCCCGCTCCAGAATCATGACCTGGCGTCCCTGCTTGCGCAGCAGGCCGGCGGCCACCGAGCCGGACGGGCCGGCGCCGATGATGAGGATTTCCGTATGCTCGATGCGCATCTTGCCAATATCCCTTTGATGATCAGTGAAGCAGGTCGCCGGCACGCAGAATGCCGACGATTCCCACGAGAATCCAGAATGCGTTCAGTGTGGTGTAGGCGGTGTCACGACGCAGGATCGCGCACCAGGTCAGCAGCACGGCATCCACGGTGTTGAATACCCAGACGAACATGAACGGACTGGCCGGGCCCAGCCAGCTCACCAGACTGAAGCTGAAGATGCGCATCAGCACCCCGATCATTTCGAGGCTGCGCAGGTGGAGCAGAATGAAACTGTTGATGCTGTTCAGCATGATGACGATGTCCGTGAATACCGGAAGCAGGGCGTGAGAAACCAGATCAGCAGCTCGCCCAGCAGCATGGTGATGCCGAAGGCGCTGAGTGCCGGGGTGCTGGACAGGGCCAGCAGGCCGAAGGCCAGCATGGTGCTGATGCCGGCAAGGGCAACCGCCAGCCAGGCACTGCGGTCGTCGGGGTGTTCGAGCAGGAAGATGCCGTAATCGATGCCCATGCCGAGCAGCAGCACCAGCGCGAGCACATGGAACAGTTGCAGCGGCATGCCCAGCCATCCCAGCAGGGCCACCGTGAGCAGGCTGCCGAGCAGTGTCGGCAGCCAGGCACGCCATGCCGAGCGACCGAACCGCAGGCAAAGCGCGCCCAGCACGGCGACATAGGCAGCGAGCAGCAGCCAGGTCATGCTGATCCGGTAGCGTCCCAGCAGATTCGAGTAGTCCCGGGTGCTGTCGATCCAGCGCACCCCGGTCAAACCGTTCGCCGTGTCTGCCAGGGTGGGTGTCAGTGCTGGCGTCACGCCGTGCAGCAGCACCACGCTGTAATGACGGTCAGCTATCCTGCCCAGCCATTGTCCGGGCACTACGGCCGCAGCCGGACCGCTTTGCCAGTCCTGCCAGGTCATCGGCGTCGTCGTCACGGCTGGCCGGGACAGTGTCTCTCCTGTGGCGTCGGCGACGCTGGCGAGTGCCGTTGCTTCAGCGTCCTGTACCAGCAGGGCATCCTCACGCTGGCGCTGCGCCGAGGGCAGCCAGTCGGAGACGGCGCGATAACCAGTCAGCCGGTTCGAGGCGATCAGCGTGTCCAGTCGTGTCTTGAGCTGCTCTTCGCGCATCAGAACCGTATCGGCGTCGGCTGCCTCGACAAGATAGAACTGGGCCGGACTGGGTACGCCAAGCAGGCGGCTCACGGCGAGCTGTTCCGCCATGAGTTCGGCGGGCGTGTTCTGCAGCTGCCTGAGGTCATCGCTGCTGCCCAGGCGGACAAGCCCGCCCGCAATCAGCACGGTCAGGGCGGCGGCCATCAGCAGGCCGCGCCGATCGGCCTGCCAGACCGGCCAGCGTGACAGGCTGTCGCCAACCCGGCGCGCGAAGCGGGTGTCTGGAAGCGGGCTGCGGTCCAGCCAGGGAAACCAACACACCACCGTCAGGAAGGCTGCCGTCAGCCCGATCACCGAGAACACGGCAATCTGTCGCAGGCCGGGAAACGGGGCCAGACCCAGGGCGAGGTAGGCCAGTGCACTGGTCAGCAGCGCCAGGGTGAGTCCGGGCAGCAGCCGTCGCAGGACATGGTGTCTGTCGGTCACGGGCTGGCCCTGACGTGCCGCGAAGTAATGAAAGCCGTAGTCCTCGGCGACACCGACCAGGCTGGCGCCAAAGATGAGTGTGAGCAGATGCACCTGACCGAAAAGCATGCCGGTGACGCTGATGGCAGCTGCCGTGCCTATCACCAGTGACAGCGCCACCAGGGCGATGGGTTGCAGCGAGCGAAAGGTCAGCCAGACCAGCAGCAGGATGGCCAGCAGCGAGCCCAGACCGATGGTGCTGATTTCATGGCTGGCCTGCGTGGCAGCTGCTTCGGCATGCAAGGGGATGCCGGCGCTCAGCAGCTGGCTGTCGGGATTTCGGGCGGCCAGCTGCGTACGCGCCACGGCCAGTGTGTCCAGCAGCCTGCTGTCGCCGGTCACGGCAAATGGTGAGCCGGGCTGCACATAACGCAGCATGACCCACTCCCTGCCATCCGCCGAGAGCGCCAGCTCATTGTCACGCGGGCTGACCTTCATGTCGCTGGCACGTGCACTCCACCAGCCGGACCAGAGGCCTAGCGGATCATCCTGCCAGGAGGTCAGGCGTGTGCTGCTGCCCGGCTGATACAGCGCCATGAGCGCCGTCGCGCCCAGCTGCCCGGGTGATGCCTTGCTCAGCCAGGCACGTTGCTCCGCAGTCAGCAGGCCCTGCCGCCAAGGCTGGTAGAAGGCCAGCAAGGCGTCAGCCTGCCGGGTGTCTGCACGGGCTTCCTTCAGGTCAGGCAGGCGTTTCGCCAACAATTGCCTGACCTGTCCGGCTGCCTGCTGTGCCGCTGACCAGTCACGGGCACCGACAAGCAGCAGAATCTGGTTGCCGCTGCTGCCGGCAATGCGCTGGATGGCCTCGTGCACGGCCGGCTGATGCTCGTCTGCAGGCAGCAGCGCCATGATATTGGTGTCCAGTCGGCTGGCCTGCCAGAACTGCCACTGATGCACGCCGAGCAGCGCCACCATGAGCAGCCAGAGCAGGGGCAGCAGCCATCTGCGGCGGACCGACTCACTCATCAAGCCATCCTGCCTCTTGGCGGCTGGCGGCGGGGCTGGTGCTCAGCCGGTCAAAGCGGATGTGGCTGCTGTCGCCATTGCGCTCAAGCATGGTCACGTCGCGCACATGGGCATCCCCGGACAACTCGATGCGCTGGATGATGCCAGCCAGACGAGCATCACGCGGGATCAGCCGGAGTTGCCAGGTCGCTGTGCCGGTCACCGTGCCCGTGATCTCGAAACGCTGCTGCAGGCTGTCCAGATTGCCCGACAGCAGGGCCATCAGGGTTTCGTTGAGTGCTCGCAAGCCGGGCTCCTTCTGGGCATCCAGCCGCTGCAGCGTCTGGTTGTTCTGGCGACTTGCCAGTGTGCGCGGCGTCAGGATCAGCGATGCTTCGAAGGGCGCGCGGGTGTGCCAGATGACGCCATGCCCCTGCCAGAAGAGGAAGTCGCCGCGCGAGCGCAGAGGGCGGCTGAAGCCTTTCACCACCTTGCGCTGCTCGAACTGGCCGCGGAGCAGTTCAGGTTGCTGCAGCCGCGTGCCGACATCCCGGACCAGGTCTGCCGCGTATGCAGGCAGGCTGCCAGCAACCAGCATCAGCAGCAGGACAAGGCTTCGCATCAGATGATTCATGGCGCTACGCCCAGTCGTTGCCACAGCACCGGAGGACAGACGTACTCCATCTGCCGGGTCTCGATGCTGACAGCCACCTGGATGGTGTAGGCCTTGTTGAGACGGCGCCCGGAAACGGCATCGCTGATGAGGTAGTCGATGCGCAGACGGTTTTCCCACTCCGTGATCTCGGCGCGAATTCGGATGCGCTGGCCGTAGCTCACCATACCCACGTATTTCAGGCGCATGTCGACGATGGGCCAGGCGTAGCCGGAGTCGCGCATCTGCGGGTAGTCATAGCCGAAGCGCGAGAGCAGGGCGCAACGGGCCAGTTCGAGATACTTGACGTAATGGCCGTGCCAGACGATGTCCATCGGATCGAGGTCGTGGAAGGCCGGTTCCAGTTCGATGGTATGACTGAGGTCAAGCGACATAGAGGCTCCAGCGCTGATGGCGGATATGTCCCAGCAGCGTGATCAGATCGCTGTCCAGGGCGCGATCTTCCTCGATCAGCGGAATCAGCGCCGAGAGATCGGCGTGCATGTTCGCGAGTGCAGGCGGCAGCACGACCGTGGAGTCTTCGCGCTGGCGCAGCGTCAGTCCCTGGCGTGCGGCAATCAGCATGGCTGCCAGCACCTGCTCGCTGAGCTCCAGCACGCGCAGGCAGTCACGCGCGGCGATGGTGCCCATGCTGACCTTGTCCTGGTTGTGGCATTCGGTCGAACGCGAAAACACCGATGCCGGCATGGTCAGCTTGAGTGCCTCTGCGGTCCATGCCGACACGCTGATCTGCAGGGCCTTGAGTCCGTGACTGATGGCCGCGCGCGGCCCCGTGGCGGCGGACAGATTGGCGGGCAGTCCGTGATTGAAGCGGGTATCGACCAGCAGGGCGAGCTGGCGGTCCAGCAGATCGGCGACATTGGCGACGGCGTTCTTCAGGCTGTCCATCGCGAAGGCGATATGTCCGCCATAGAAATGGCCGCCGTGCAGGACGCGTTCGCCGTCACCATCAATGATCGGGTTGTCATTGGCGCTGTTGAGCTCGTTCTCGATCAGCGTCCGGAAGAACGGCAGGGCATCTTCCAGGACGCCGATCACATGTGGTGCGCAGCGCAGCGAGTAACGGTCCTGCAGGCGCTTTTCATTGCGCTGGGGCTGGTCACAGGCGAGGTCGGCGCGCAGGCGTGCCGCGATCTGCTGCATGCCGGGGTGCGGCTTGACCGCGAACAGGGCGGCATCGAAATGGTGAGCGTTGCCGGCACTGGCAAGCACGTTGATGGCGGTCAGCCGGGTTGCCAGACGACACAGGTAGTCGGCGCGCTGCCAGGCCAGGCAGGCCAGTCCGGTCATCACGGCGGTGCCGTTCATGATGGCCAGGCCTTCCTTGGGGCGCAGTCGCAGCGGTGCCATGCCCAGCTCGGCGAGCACGGCTGCTGCCGGACGACGCTCGCCATGGTGCCAGACATCACGCTCGCCGCAGAGCACGGCGGCGACATAGGAGAGTGGTGTCAGGTCTCCGCTGGCGCCGACCGAACCCTCGGCGGGAATCAGCGGCAGGATGTCGTTTTCCAGCAGCAGCGCGAGCTGAGTCAGCAGGGCCTCGCTGACACCCGACATGCCTTGCGACAAGGAGCAGAGGCGGCTGGCCAGCACTGCCCGGGTTTCCTCCGGGGTCAGGAAGCGGCCGGCGCCACAGCCATGATAGGTGTAGAGATGGTGTGGCAGCTCGCCCACCAGCTCGGGGGGAATGACCACGGTGCAGGAGTCGCCATAGCCCGTGGTGACACCGTAGATGACCCCGTCCTCGGCCAGCAGCCGATCGAGAAAGTCGGCACCACGACGGATGCGCTCGCGAAATTCCGGTGCATTCGACAGCCGGGCGGTGCGTGCCTGCGAGGCCAGGGCGGTGATGTCCTCGATGACCAGGCGCTGGCCGTCGAAGCAGACCGGTTCAGCGGTCAAGGGGAGTGCTGTCATCGGTTTGGTCCCAGAAGGGGAAGAAGTTGAACCAGTCATAAGGCGAACGCTGCAGCAGCCGGGTCAGGGCGTCGGCATAGTCCTGCGCGTGCCGTGCCAGAACCGCGTCACGCTGGCCGCGTGGCAGCATGACCTGTTCGCTCAGACACTCGAAGTGGATGGTGTAGCCGCCATGCTCGTGGATGCAGCCCAGCAGGTAGAGAGGGCATTTCAGCAGGCTGGAAAACATGTAGGGACCGACCGGGAATGGAGCCGGGAAGCCCAGAAAGCCGGCCTGCACGGTCTTGCTTGCCGACACCGGTACACGATCGCCGGCGATGACGATGAATTCGCCGGCCTCGATCTTGGTGTTGAGCATCAGGGCGGTGGCCGGGCTGACATCGGTGACCTCGATCAGGGTCAGGTCGTTGTCCGGATTGAGGCGCTTGAGTAGGCGATTGAAGCGCTCGGCATGCCGGGTGTGCACGAGGATGTTCATGCGGATCTGTCCGCGCTGCTCGGCCATGGCGCGACAGAGCTCCAGGCAGCCGACATGTGCGGTCACGATGATGCCGCCACGACCTCGTCGTGCATTGTCGTAGAATGCCTCGCGGCCCTCGGTGCGCACCTGTTGAAAGGCGTAGCGACCGGACACGGCCAGCAGCTTGTCGAGCAGGGTTTCGGCGAACAGCGCCATGTGGCGCACGCTGTCGCGCCAGTCGGGGTCATGCCCCAGTGCCCCGGTGCTGGCCTGAAGGCGCTGCAGGTACTGCAGGGAGGCAGCGCGTACGGCAGGCCGCAGCAGCCAGTGCACGAAAACCACGGGATACAGGCAGATCAGGAAGGGCCAGCGGCCGAGCAGGCGATGTACCCAGTACAGGATCCAGATGCCGAGGATGAAGGTGCTTTCACCCATCTCGGCCCAGTGCTGGCGGGCTGCCATGTCAGGTCTCCCGCCGCATGCGGTCAGGCAGCTTGCGCCAGAGCAGCAGTGGCAGTCGCAGCAGCATCCCGAAGAACAGCAGGGCATGCATGCGTGAAATCAGCGCATTGTCGAGCAGGCCCTTGAAGTGGGATATGCCGTCTGCCGGGTAACGTACGCGGGTCGGCATCTGCACGATGCCGATGCCCTGCCAATGCAGTCTGACCATGATCTCGATGTCGAAATCCATGCGCCGGCCCAGTGACACCTGATCCAGCAGCGTCAGGGTGGCGGCCAGGGGATAGACCCGGAATCCGCACATCGAGTCACGGATGCTCAGGGACAGGGTGTTGATCCAGACCCAGACATGCGTCACGTAGCGCCCGTACAGACGTCCCTTGGGAATGCTGTCGTCATAGACCGGGCGCCCCGAGATCAGCATGTCCGGGTGCGCGCTGGCCAATGCCAGCAGGGCAGGGATGTCGGTGCTGTCATGCTGACCATCGGCATCAATCTGCAGCGCGTGGCTGTAGCCCATACTGGCTGCCTGGCGCAAACCGGCCATGACGGCACCTCCCTTGCCCAGGTTTTCCGGCAGGCGCACCAGGGTCAGCAGCGGATCGCTGGCGCTCAGCGTGTCCAGCACGGCGGCACATCCCGGCTCGCTGCCATCATCGACCAGGATGCAGGGCAGACCCTGCTGGCGCACGGCCTGCACCACGGCACCCACTGCCTCGCCGTGGTTGTAGACCGGAATCACCGCGCAGCAGTTCATCAGGCATCTCCAAAGACAATGCGGCCGCTGGCATGAGCACCGTGCTCCGAGACAAAGCGGAACGTCAGCAGCTGGCGGGCCGGGTCGTGACCCAGGATCAGGGTCAGTGGCAGGTCCGGCGTGATCAGCTGCTGGAACTTGACCTGTTCAAGACGCATGAAGGCGGCTGGCAGATCAAAAAGACGGCGGCCGTAATGGATGGCCCAGTCCAGCTGGGTCACGCCGGGCAGTACCGGCTGGCCGGGGAAATGCCCGGCGAAATGATCCGACCCAGCTGGCACCATCAGGCTCAGCCTGGCCTCGCCATCGGCACGCTGCAGCAGCACGGCCTCGGGCGGCGCGAATGTCTCCTGAAAGCAGGCGTTCAGCGCTGCCTGGGTGACCTTGCCCTGGGCATTCACCGGCAGCTGTTCGACATGGCGCCAACGCCGCGGCAGCGAAACCGGATCCAGGTGCCCGGCCAGCGCCTCGCGCAGCTGCGCCTTGACGACCTGTCGGCCTTGCCGGGACAGCAGCTCGCGGCCTGCCGGCGACAGCACGATGACGACGCCAAGGCCTGTGCGCGGACGTTCCAGCATGACCAGCCCGACCTCATGGACCAGTCCGGTGGCGAGCAGCAGCGCTTCGACAGCGGTCAGTGAAACGCGCTTTTCCTCGATCTTCACGATCTGGTCGGTACGCCCCTCCAGCACGATGCCGGCCGGGGTGTGGCGAGCACGGGTACGGGCATCCAGCCAGGTGCGGTCAGGAGCATGCTCGGAGCTGACATGAAGCAGTCCGTCGCGGACCTCCAGTGTCACGCCGGGCAGCGGCTGCCAGCATGCGTTGTCATCGGCATGACGCTGGCGCCAGGCAATGCCACCTGTCTCCGAGCTGCCGAAGATCTCCCGCGGGGCCTGGCCGAGCAGGGTGCGACAGGCGTGAAGGGCCTCTAACGGCAGCGGTCCACCTGAGCTGAACAGCATGAATGGCCGGGCTTCCGACCACGGCAGGTGGGCAGGCAGTCGCTTGAGGTGTGCCGGGCTGGCGACCAGCACGGCAGGACATGAGCGCATGGCTGCCAGCATGTCTTCCGGATACGCGAGGCGCGTGCTGGCAAAGGCATGGCCGCTGGCCAGCGGCCAGAGAATGCGGAACAGCAGACCGTAGATATGCTGGTGCGACACCGTGGCCAGCACGATGGCCGATGCCGGCAGCGCATGGTTGAAGCACCGGGCGAGATTGCCCGCCTCGCGAAACAGCTGGCCCAGACGCTTGCCGATGGCCTCAGGAGTGCCGGTGGAGCCTGACGTGAAAATGACCAGCTGCTCGGCATCAGGGTTGAGTGCCGACCAGGTCATCGGGGCATCAGTGCCTGCCGTGGCTGGTGCAGGCTTGAGGGCCTTCGGAAGGTCGCCAGCAAAGGCATCGACCTGGGCAGCCAGAGCCGTCAGCGTACCGGGCAGGCCGTCACCGGGCAGGAAGACGCATTTCCCGCTATGCCAGGCAGCGAACAGGGCGCTGGCGAACTCGAAGCTGTCCTCGCAATACAGCGCAATACGCTGTGCCGTGGTGGTGCGAAAGGTCTCCGCCCAGGCGCTGACGGCCAGCATGAAATCCCGGAAGTCGCGCGGGCCATCCGGGGTGAGCGCAACCGGGTGTGCCGCCGGGCGTCCCTGTGCCAGCAGCTGTTCGAGTGGCAACCTGTCAGTCATGGCCAGCCCCGGCGCGGACATGCTGGCGCACCAGCCATTCGGCGCCAAACAGCGCAGCCATCAGCAGATAGGCAATCAGGCCGTTGTAGAGCGCCCAGATTTCGGGGCTGCACCAGAGCGCGGTGATCAGTGCCATGCTGCCGTTGAAAACAAAGAAAACGCACCAGACCTGGGTGACGCGGCGGGTGTAGCGCACCCCGGATTCCGGAAGATCGGGTTCACGCAGGCGTGCGAGGCGCTCGATGGCTGATGGCGGAAAGCGCAGGCTGAGCAGAAAAAGCACGAGCAGGGTCGCATTGACCAGTACCGGGTAAAGCTGCAGCGGCAGCAGCTGGTTGCCAAACCAGGCCATGGCGGCCAGGCCGGTGGCGAGTGCGCTGACCAGCAGCCATATCCGGTTGCGCTGGCCAAGGGCGCGGGCAACCGCCAGCACCATCAGCAGCAGGGCGAGCTGGCGCGGCTCGGCATGCTGCATGCCGAGAAAGACCAGCAAGGGATAGGTCAGTGTCAGCACCGACAACATGGCCAGGCGCATGATCAGGCGCTGGCTGGCTCGGTCAGCAGCGTATGCAGGGCATCAACGACATCCTGCAGCGTTCTGACGGCCTTGAACGCCTCGGCGTTCAGGCGCGCACCGACCAGGGGCTTGAGCTTCACGATCATGTCGACGGCATCAATGCTGTCGATATCCAGATCCTCGTAAAGCCGTGCCTCCGGCGTGATGCGCTCAGGGCTGATTTCAAAGGTTTCCTTGAGGATCGCGGCGAGGCGATCGAAGATTTCCTGCTTGGTCATGACGATTCCAGTGTTCAGCGGGTGCGTTGTTCGGCGACCAGAGTGGCCAGGGCGCGAATGCTGGCGAAATGGCGCCGTGTTTCGGCAGAGTCGGCAGACAGCGTCAGGCCGTAGCGTTTCTGCAGCGCCAGACCAAGCTCGAGGGCATCGATCGAGTCCAGCGCCAGACCCTCGTTGAACAAGGGGGCTTCGGGGTCGATGTCATCGGGTGCGATGTCTTCGAGGTTCAGGGCTGACACAAGCAGCTCCTTGATCTCCAGTTCAAGTGCCTGCATGGGGTGAATGCTCCGTGGCAAAGTGTGTGTGCAGATGGTCGGTCAGGCGTCGTGCCGCGATGCCGGCTTCACCGCCGGCCGCCTCGATGAAGGGCTGCACCGGCAGGTCGTCCTCGATGGTGATGGTGAAGTGCATGCGTCGTGGCGGCACGTTCCACCACGGCAGCCCCTTGGTGAGACTGCGTGGCTCGCAGCGAATGCGTACCAGGGTCATGTCGAGCTGCCCGCGAACGGCAATGTTGGCTGCGCCACGTTGCAGTTGCATGGGACCTGCGGCGGGTGTCCGTGTTCCTTCGGGGAAAATGATCAGGTTGCCCCCGGCACGTACCGAGGCGATGCAGTCACTGATCAGTCCCGCACCCGAGTCGTTGCAGATGTATCCGGTGGCCGTGACAGGGCCGCGCGTGAACGGATTGCGTGCCAGTCCGGCCTTGACCACGCAGTCCGCGTTGGGCACCAGCGATACCAGGAACACCACATCGAGCAGGGTCGGGTGATTGGCGAGAATCAGCAGGCCGTCACGCTGCAGGCGCTCAAGCCCGTGCACGTCATAACGGAGAATGCCCAGCAGCTTCATCCAGGCAATGAACAGGCGGAAGGCGTGATGAACGGTCAAACGTGCATAGCGTGACCGCCGCACCCGGTCGCGGATGCCGAGTTGCAGCACCGGAAACACCAGAATGCGCAGCAGCAGTCCGCCGATGCCGAAGGTTGAAAATGCAATGCCGGTGGCGATGATGCGCCAGCCACGATCCAGTGCCTCACGCATGTCGTTGCCACTGCCAGATGCGGCTGCCGGTGCAATGTTCATGCTGTGCGTCATTCGACAACAGGAAGCGCAATGCCGCCAGACCGCCAGGCAGGTCGGGGCGGCTGATGTTCATCTGCCGATCATTGTGGCGACAGCTCAGGCTCAGGCCGGGACCATCCGCAGGCGCCGAACGAATGCGGCAGGCCCAGGCATGGGCTGTCTGGCAGGTTTCCGGGAAGTCGTCGTAGGGCGGCTCGGCACGGTCTTCATAGCACACGATGAGCACGGCAGGCGTGCCATCGGCAAGCAGCCCCAGAGCCTCGACGAAGGCGGCTTCCACGCTGTCCGGGCCGGCAGCGACAGCGCTGTAGGATGCGGTATCGCCACGCGCGATCGAGAACAGCGCCGCTATCGCGTTGTGCACGGAAAGGCTGAAGCTGGTGGGAGATGTGGATCCGCTGTCGGCCAGCTCGCGCAGCAGATCCAGCGAGCGGGTCAGGTCGCCATGTCGCGAGCAGAAGATGATGGTGGCATCGTCACGGTGGCAATCATAGGCGACATGCAGTGCCATGCGTCCCAGACGATCCAGGCGACGACGCATCATGGCCGGCATCTGTGTCAGCGCAGGCATGGTCTCGTCACAGACAGGCAGTACTTCAGGCCAGGGCTGCCAGGCATCCTTGCTGTTCAGGCCCGGGGCCCATGCCGACCAGTCGTCAATGACAAAGCGGCTGGGCGAGAGACATCCTGTCCTGATCATGTCCGTCTTGTTCTGGTCAACCTGAATCGGTCTTGTTGTTTGGCTTTGTACACTAGGCGGCTACTATACCGCCTGGCCTTGAACAGATACAGGGTGGCCGAGCGCAGAACTCACGGGTCAGGGCATTGCCCGGTACAAGTAGCCGGAGGGGTACAGTTCATTGACCAGCTCGGCGATCTTCTGATCAGCATCGATGAACTTGTTCATGTTGGCTGAGCCGCGCTTGGCGTCGTACCGGGCATTTCCATACACCTGCCCGTTCCTGTACACGGTGATATCCGCATACGCCATGTAGAGCGCGAGATCCCAGCGCCAGTTCGCGGTATACGTCGAGGTCAGCAGGCAGCTATCGAGTGCGCTTTGCGGAGGCAGCACCCTGATGACATAGTTCTTGCTTGATAGTGCGTCTTGATAGGCCCGCAGGAAACCGCCACGTACCTCATTGTTTTCAATGATGCAGATTTCGCGCGAAGCAACACTGGGAAGCGGTTGCACCTGCTGGTGAATTGCACACCCAGACAGTCCAACCAAGGCGCTGGCAGTCAAGATCAGTCGTTTCATCTTCATTCCCTTGCATGATGACATGGTGAGTGATCGTAGCCGGCTGCCCAGAAACAATAAAACCCGCCTGGGCGGGTTTATTGTGGTGCGACTGTTGCGCGCTCAGTGGTGGTGACCACCGACGCCGTGCACATGGCCGTGATCCAGCTCTTCCTGCGAGGCGGCGCGCACTTCCTTGACGGTGACGTCGAAGTGCAGGGTCTCGCCAGCCAGCGGGTGGTTGCCGTCGACGGTGATGGTGTCGCCATCAACGGCCGACACGGTGATGACCTGCATGCCGCCGCCGGTCTGGGCGTGGAACTGCATGCCGACTTCGATGTTGTCGACGCCCGAGAACATGTGACGCGGCACCTGTTCGACCAGGCTCGGGTTCTTGTCGCCGTAGCCGTCGGCCGGGGCGATGCTGACCTTCAGCGAGTCACCGGCGGTCTTGCCGGCCAGTGCCTTTTCCAGGCCCGGAATGATGTTCTGGTGGCCGTGCAGGTAGGCCAGGGGCTCGCCACCCTGGGAGCTGTCAATGACGTCACCGGCATCGTTGGTCAGGGTGTAGTCGATCAGGGCGACGCAATCTTGTGCGATTTGCATGAGGGCTCTCTCAGGGGACTCAGGGGGGGAGTATGGGGGCGGCCGAATGCCGAGGCCATATGGTAGCCGATTCCGGCGCCGAGGCGAAATTCAGAAGTAGCGCAGCCACTGAAGGCTGAGCACGTCATGACGCGTGTCGCGCCATTCGCGCTGCCATTCCAGGCGCAGGGCCTGGGCGCTGCCAGCCGGGCTCCAGTGCAGTCCGCTGCGCCAGAGGTGGGTCATGTCCTGTACGGGCCAGCGATACAGATGGCGACTTTCTGCCAGCCAGCGCAGGCGTTCGCCACCACCGATGCAGCCCAGGCGAGCGCCGGCACCGACCTCCCAGCCCCGGTCCAGCCCGCGACCGCCGCGTGCATCACTGTGCGACTGGGCGTGGCAGAGCGTGCTGCCGAGGCGACGCGCCAGCCCGCCACCACCTTCGAACACGGCCATGCCGTGCGTGCGGTCATCGTCGGGGCGGTCGCCGAGCGCGCGGTCGGCACCCAGTCGCACTGACCAGGACAGCGGCTGGCGCAGGCCGTCGGCCGGGGCCAGCGAGTCGATGGCGACCACCGAGCCATCCTGCAGGGTCAGGCGGCCTGCACCGGCTCGCCAGGTCGAGGACAGGAAGTCGATGCGGGCGCCTTCGCGATAGCCGGCATTGGCATCGAGCCAGTCGTGGTAGGCCGGGCGGTAATGAATGAGTGCAGCGTCCTCGCTGCCGTCATGCACCCAGCCCAGCCCCCAGCGCGCCGTGTCATGCCCCTGCGACGGGTCCAGTGCCGGTCGTTGCAAGGTGACGCGCTGATCGGGCTCGGCGATGCGGCTGCGCTCGGTGAGCAGCTGGCGCAGGCGGGCAGGGGCATCGGCATCGGCCTTGCGGCTGACATGACGGCTGTAGAGATCGTCATAGGCGACCTCGTAGGCGCGTGCCGCCTGCACCGGGGTCAGCTGGTCGCGCACCGGGTCACGTGGCGCGGCGGCCAGGGTCACGGCGGCCCGGTTGGTGGCGCGGTCGTTGCGACTGACCGCGGCGGCGAGGCGGGTGCCGCTGGCCGGGCGCCAGGTGATGCGCTTGAGCAGGCCGGGCTGGGCTATGACCACGCGCAAGGTGTCGCTGGGAATCACCGCGACCGGAAACCGGTTCTGCAGGCGCAGGCCGGGGCGGGCCATCTCGATCAGCCCAAGCAGGGCGTAGGAGCAGTTGCGGCTGAGAAAGAAGTAGGGGTCGGTGACTTCCTGCCATTCCCACTGCGTCAGCACCAGACGTCTGACCTCGTCCGGCGTGAAGTCGAGTTCGTATTCCCAGAGGTCGCGGCTTTCCCAGTCGTTGTATTCCTTGACCTTCTCGTAGTAAGGCAGCAGCGAGAACTTGCCGGGATAGCCTCCGGTCAGGCCCTTGACCGCGAACTCCAGGCCGTTGCTGGTCGCTGTCTGCGCCGAGTAGTTGATGGCATAGGCGAGCAGGCGGGTGTCGTCGGTCTGGGTGCGTGCATCCAGACGCAGCAGGGTGTGGCCGAACATCGACGACGGGTTGTTCAGGTAGTCGCTGGCGAACACCAGGGTGACGGCAGCCGTGTCGAGTGCCTGCAGCCAGGTGTCCAGGTCCGGACAGGCTGGTTGCGGCCAGGCCGCTGCCTGCAGCGGCAGCTGACTGCGCAGCCACAGCACGCGAGCCGGAAAGCGGCATGCGGGATGGTCGTTCGGGGCCAGGTTGGTGGCGGGCTGGTTCAGGCGACTGACCAGTGCGCGCAGCTCGGCAGCGGCATCGCGTGCGCCATCGGGTGACAGAAAGAAGCCGGTTTGCGTTACCGGGCTCAGATAACGGCCGTCATCAGGCGTGCGATCACGCAGCAGCTGATGCCAGTAAGGCTCGCGTGCCAGCGCGGTCAGCGCATCGGGTTCCTGAGCGGGCAGAGTGGCTTGCGCCCAGGCGCTGGCCAGCAGCAGGGTCATGGTCAGCGCAAAGCTGAGCCACAGCGGTTTTTCAGGGGAGTCGGTCGGGCGTCGGGAGCGGTGCGGCATGCAGTCGGTCAGGCGTCCGTAAGAAATCGTGTTAAGAGATCACGCCCTGCCGGGGCAGGGCGTGACGACAGCGACGATCAGGCCTTGGTGGTGTAGGCCGACAGGCGCTCGTCGCGGGCCATGACGGCATCCAGCGCGTTCAGCACATCGCCGGCGGTGGCGTTGGCGGGCGCGAAGATTTCGCCGAAGTGGCTGCGCGTGGCCTGGAAGAACACCGGCTTATCAGCCTCGGTGACGCCCATCAGGTCGGCGAGCACGTTCA
>VFQO010007611.1_pt1 | contig 39821 bp, 69 predicted proteins | sample 3512331 | NCBI WGS metagenome assembly VFQO01 (sample SAMN10412371, study PRJNA504923) | tailings metagenome | isolation source: Replicate 3 from Balatoc abandoned mine | place: Philippines: Itogon, Benguet | collected 2017-08-28 | reverse complement strand
GGGATGCGGGGAGAGCACGGAGCCGGCAGGCAGACAATAAGCCAGCAGTCATAACCTGTAAGGAGGATGAGCACTTGCTGCAAGGCTGTACTCAACACCTCCCACAAGACGCAGCAGCACACCGCGCAATCACCTCCATTTCGTCGCGGTGGATGAGCGTGATGAACCAGCCCTTCTCCGTCTCCTCCACCTTGCACTGCCCCGTGCGCCCCAGGTACTTTACAAACTCGGTGAGCGTGTACCACTTGGTGGAGTTCATGTGCACGTGGTTCCTGCGGGGAACAAAGGGAGGCACGAGTTGGCACATGCCTTGGCACCAGTGGGGCAAGGCGGCGGCCAGCAGCTGGTTCCAGTTGCAGGTGTGTGGAGGTAGGAACGCCCAAAAGACTGCGGCATCCAGGCATGTGCTACGCCAGCCTCGCTGTAAACCGTAAGAAGCGGCACATGCTCAGCCCTTTGCCACCGCCGCCTACCCGCCCCGCCCCACCTGTCCTGGATGTACTCGTTGTACACCACGTTGGCGGCGATGCGGGAGTAGGGGTGCGCCCGCTTCAGGTGCTCCATGAAAGTCGACTCAAACTCCTCAGAGTAGCTGCAGCAGGTAGGGGGGAGGCAGGGGAGGGGAGAGTGCAGGTGGATTGGGAGTGCAGGAGGGAATGGATATGGCGACGGGTTGGGAACGACGGAGCAGGGCGAGTTCATGCTGGCTCAGGGCACAGGCAGCGCTCCCGGCTGGGCACAGCTGTGCTGAGCCGGCAATGCAGCAGCAACAGGGCGCGCAGGCGACAGCAAGCACAGGCTGGTTGTCGATACAAGTTGCAGCAGCGTGCCCACCCACCCCTCCACGATGCGCTCCGGGTTCTGGCCAAAGATCTCCATCTGCCGCTTGTGCCCCTCCGAGCTAAGGTGGCACTTGAAACCGTTCTCGTCACGGCACTGCTTCTGGCACATCTGCGCAGCGCAAGAGAGAGGGCGGGGTAGAGGGAGGGAGGTGAGAAGGGCAGGCAGCACCTCGGGTCAGCAGTTGCACTCTCCAACTGCCAAGCGCACAGCCTGCCCTCACACAAAGCACCAGCGCCGCACCTGGCAGTACCATCGCAGCTTCTGCAGGCCCTTGGCCTTGATGCGGTTGGCAATGGCCTTCGGCGTGAGGAAGTCTGGGGGCAGGTGGCGGCGGGCAGGCAGCGACAGTGAGCGGCGGCAGCGGCGGCGGCAGCCACAGGAGCGGCGGCTGCCCGGAGGCGTGGGTCTATGGCGCCACCAATCCGATCGCTACCTCTTCCACCCACCCAGGCTTGCGAAGGCTGCGAGACGGCGCCGCTCGGCGGCCGCTCCGCCCCTGGCTCACCGTTTTTGCCCATCTTGCACTATTGTTGTGACGCTGTCAAATCAAGGTTGCTGTGGGTTCGCTATAAGCAGCTGCCGCCTCGCTCGGCGGCAAGACCGGGCGGGCGTGCAGCTGTGAGGCCGCTGGCGGCTGTGGCGTTGCTTGCACAGCGTCCTGAACGAGCGAAGACTGCTAGAAAGTGGCCAGCGCCGCAAACCGCTTCCAGCTGTGCTGCCGCTCGGCACGCCGCCCATGCTGCCGTCGCCGCTGCGGCTGCCTCATTGCAGCCTTGGTGTGTCTCTCTCTCTCATTGCTGCTTGATAACGTACAGACCGCAAGTCAGATTTATCCGAGCTGAGTTTGCTTCGAACCACCACACTAAAAGAGCTCCACAGCTGGGGTCTGCCCCTTTGGTTCGTCCCTTCTGGAGGAAGCACAGACAATGTTTTGCCCCTTCGTGAGCACTGTTGCACAGTGCACTGCAGTCCTTGTATTGAAGACAAGAGGCCTTCGGCTTTGCACGCACCCGTGCATTTGTATGGGCTGCGCGTTAGCGCTGGGGAAGCGAATGCGAAAGCAGCTCGCCCGTTTGGGCCTGGGTCAGCTGTTCACTCTCATCCAAGCTGGTGCAGCCCTGGTGAAGCTTGCATGCACGTCCTGACGCTGTCACGTCTGGTGACCCTATGGAGCTTGGCAGCGCACCTCCGCCTTGCAAAGTGGACACCACGATGGGAGGCCGGCAGGCACAGCGTGCTGAGTCAGCTGTGCTGTAGCTTTGCACCGACTCGTTCAGCTCCTTCTCCACTCCACCACCATGGATCTGCCTGCATTCAGCTGCCTTGACGGCAGTAAGCCGCAGGCGTTCTACCTGGGGGCAGACGAGGAGTTTGCGGGCCTGGCTGACGCCTCGATTATCAGCCAGGATGGCCACAACCTGCCTGTGCACTTGCACATCCTGAGCCTGCACAGCCGGGTGCTCAAGTCCCTGTTTGCCGCTGTGCACGAGGGCCGTGGCGGCACGGTGAGCAGCGGTGCCTGTGTTGGGCGTGTTGCGCAGTCAATTACTTACCAACCAATCCAACCATCAACCAGCGAGTGCGGTGCAGGTGGAGGAGGAGATCTGCCTCAAGGACTCCTTCGCGGCATACCCAGTGCGCTCCATCGCTGCCTTCCTGCGCTTCTGCTACTGGCCTGAAGACGCCTGTGCGGACAATTTCAAGCAGGTGTGTGGGAGGGATCATTGCCGGGCGCTGCAATGATTCTTGCAACGTTTTAACTGTATTTGACCATGTTCTCTCCTGTAACAGCTGCACGGTAACCAGCAGCTGAACTCAGTGGTGCGCCTGGCCCACCAGCTGGACTGCCCGCAGCTCATGCTCAAGCTGGATGCTTACCTGAGCAGTGCAGGTAAGTCTTTGTCTGTCTGAGTCGCTACCTAGCGGCCAGCTTGCTGCCTGTCCGCATTCACAATCACTTTGGCTTGCTTTGACCCAACGGTACAGTGGACTCCGCAAACGTACAAGACGCTGTGGCTTGGGTGACGCTTGCTGAGGAGTGCAAGTTCAGCAAGCTGCGTTTTGAAGCCATCTGCCAAGCAGCGCGGGCTCTGGTGTCCAAGCCCTCTCGCAATGAGCCCTACCCTTGCTATGGATATCGCCACAGCACAAGTGCTCCAAACAAGAGCGCAACTGCTCAGGCGGTTGCCAGCACCTCTGCGCTCAAGGCAAGCCCATGCAGGCTGAGCTCGAGTCTGGTGCTGCAATCAACTTGTGATTGAGATTCCCAGGCCGTACTCTTGCTGCAGGACCTGAGCCAGGAGTCGCTGCTGGCGGTGCTGTCCGCTTTTGTCGTAGCGGCGCGGTGGGCAAACATATCTGGCTACTTCCCCACGACAGACGACCTGTTGAAAGCTTTGCCTCCCATGGCTTAGCTTGTTAACGGCTGCTCCAATCAGGAAAACTGCAAAGCTTGCCACTGCATCACAAAGCATGGGGCCCTGCTGCTTTGGCGGCCGTCCTGTCTTGCCGTCTCTCTGATGCCTTGACAGCCTGTTGACATGCTTGATGGTTTGAAAAGCAAGCAAAGCAATAAGAACAGCAACATATGCATGTAAACGTGTTTGTCGTGTGGTGCAGGATGGTGGGGGTGCAATGCAACTGAGGATGGGTCGGTCGGTCAAGTCGGTCGGTCAGTCCTTGGCAAGAAAAGCCTGGTCAACAGCTGTTTGATCGAACAAAGTGGCGGTCTACAATGTACACAGCACAGCCTCTCAAGACTGGCTGAGGTCTGGGGTGCGCGGCAGCAGGCTGTGGCTGGGAGCTCCGGGCTTCCGTGCGCCACCCTGCTGTGCCTCCTGCACCTGCTGCTGCCGCGCTGCGTGCCAGCGGTGCGGCGAGGGCAGCGAGGGCAGCGTGCTGCTGCTGCCCACGCTGATGGCGTCAATCTCCTGCTGCAGGGCAGCGTTGCGTGCATTCAGCGCTGCAATGTCGCGCGTCACTTGCTGCAGCAGGTCTGCATGGGCCGGGGCGGGCGCCGGCACGGCAGGGCTGCCGGGCAAGCCTGCTGCCACATCATCAAACACATCTGATATGCTGCTTGCCGTGTCCTCCTCAACTGGCGCGCCTGCTGCCGCACTTGCAGGGTCAGCGGCTGCCGCTGCGGCAGGCTGTGACAGCTGCAGGCTTGGCGCCGCCGACTGCGCCCACTGCTGCTGTGGCTGCTCAACTTGCTGCGCCCACTGCTGCTGCTCCTGCTGCGGCGGCTGCTGCGCCTGCTCAGTGTCAAACTCTGCCATGGCCTGCTGCAGCTCGCTTAGCACATCACTGCCGCCTACTGGTGTCTGATGCAGCTCTGGGCTGCCTGGCTGCAGGGCAGACTGCGGAGTGGCAGGCACTGGCTGGTGCGGCTGAGGGGCGGGCTGTTGAAGAGTGGACAGTTGGGCAGCATCGCCGGTCACGAGTGGGCGGTGGCTGCTCTGCATGGCTGAAGGGGTTGCGGCTGGGGCTGGTGCAGCAGCTGCGGGTGGCACTGCAAACGCTGCAGGTGCTGCAGAGGGCAGCTGCTGCGGCGGCACCAGGCCGGCATCGCTCAGTGCAGCCATCACCTGCAGGCAGGGGTGTTGAATGTGCAGGCAGTTAGATGTGCAGGCTGCATTGATGCCCTTGCAGAGGGGCTGGATCTGCCTAGCACCCACAAGCTGCTCAGCAGCAAGCGCACACAATACTGCCCAGCTCGCAACCATGTGCAGCCAGCCCCAGCCAGCGCACCTCCACCACTTGGGAGTGCAGCGCCCGCGCCTCGGCTTGCTGGTGGTGCATGGCCCACTGCGCCCGTCCCGCCTCCTCCTCAGCCTCTGCCAGCTGCCGCCGCAGCGCCGCATTCTCAGCCGCCAGGCTGCTGACCTCCTGCTGCAGCGCAGACACAGCCGCCGGCGCCTGCTGCTGCTGCTCGAGCTGGCTGTCTGCTGCAGGCACAAGGGTGCCGGCCGCGGGGCCGCCGGCAGGCCCAGCCGCCTCCAGCTGTGCAGAGAGCTCGCGGTTTTGCCGCTGCAGGCGCCGCAGGGCAGCCGTCAGCGACTGCACCTGCTCTTCAAGGAAGCGGTGGCTGGGAGAGCCGGCACCGGCGCCACTGCCGCGCTTCACTGTGCCACGGCCCTGCGGTGTCTGCCGCGCCTCCGCTTCATCCGAAGAGCCGCTGTCGCTGTGCCCGCCATAGGCCTGCTGCCCTGCTGCCTCCTCCTCCTCCTCGTCATCCTGCCTCCTTGCTCGGCTGCGCATCCCGGGCCGCGCTGCGCTGCCGGTCCCGCCTTCACTGCCGCCTGCCAGGCTGGGCGGCGCTGGTGAGGGTGCTGTGCTGTCCCCATACTTGAGCATGCGCACCATGCGCCGCAGGCTGGCTCCATCTGCCTCTGCCTGGGCCAGCCGCTCCTCCAGGGCAGCCTTCTCAGCCGCCAGCTGCTGCAGCGCCTCAGCCAGAGGCTGCTGCTGCGCCCGCTCTGCCTCTAGCTGCTCCACCTGCAGCCAGGGAGGCAACAACCAATAGGAGCCATTGAGGATGGCCGAGTTGATGGGCAAACGCGAAGAAACCGGCACAAAACAAAGCAGCAGGCAGGGAGAAGCCTCAAGAGGCATGTGAGACAAGTGAAAACACACATTAGCCGACTCTGGACGGCACAACAGCAGACTGCCCACACTTGTACGCCCTCACCTGCCCCTGCAGCTGCGCCAGCTGCTCCGCCATTGCCGCATTCTGCTCGCAGGCGGCCACCAGCTGCCCCGCAGCAGCGGCGGCCTCCGCTTCAGCCGCCGCCACACGCTGCTGCTGCGCCACAACCTGCTGCTCCAGGCCGCTGCGCTGCTCCTCAAGCTGTGCACGCAGCTGGGCAGACTCGCTGCTGGCCGCCTCCAGCTGCTGCTGCACCGCCGCCTGTGCCTGCACATGCTGTGCCACAGCGGCCTGCAGCTGCGCCACTTGGCTCTGCAGCTCGCCACGGGCAGCAGCTTCCGCCTCCGCACGCCGCTCCAGGGCCTGCTGCTGCTCCAAAGCGGCCCCCTCTTTCTTCCGGGCTGCTTGCAGCTGTTGGCCCAGTTCGTCCACTGTGGCGCTGAGCTGGCGGGCCATCCCCTCTGCAGCTTCAGCCGAGGCCTGAGCCTCCTGCACCGCCGCCGCCTTGCCCTTCAGCTCTTCTGCCAGCGCACGCAGCGCCGCCGCGTCCTTGTTGCGCTGCCGGTCCTGCTCAGCCAGCTGCGCCTGCTGCTCGGCGGCGGCCGCCAGGGCGGCGCTCAGCTTGCACACCTGGCCTTCCAGGCGGCCGCGGTCGGCCTGTAGCGATGCCACCGCACTGCAGGGCAGGGTGGGGTGGGGGGTCAGGTGGTGTGCGGCCTTGCTTGGACTCTTGAGGTGTCCAGGTATGCAAGTCTGCAACCCCACGTATATTCCAAAGACGACCCTCCCCAGGCCATCCCAACCCCAGCGCACCTCTGCAGCGTGGACACAGCGGCGGTACGTGCGCGGGCTGCTGTGCGGTACGCCTCGGCCTCGCTGCGCGCCAGCTTGAGCTCGCACTCCTGCTCCATCAGCACCGCGGCCAGAGCGTGCTGCTGCCGCACCGCCTGGCGCTGCATGGCGCCCAGCGCCGCCTGCAGGGCCGCCAGCTGGCGGCGGGCGCCACGCAGGCCGTCCCGCAGCACATCGGCGTCCGCTTGGACCAGCTGGGCATGGTCTGCCAGGGCGAGCAGATGGTCCACTGGTGTGGGGCTGCCCGGTGCGGCAGCGGGCGCCCAGGGGGCCGCTGCTGGGGCTGCAACTGCGGCTGGCCGCACTGGCCGCCGCACAGAGGCTGCAACTGCGGGCGGTGCCGAGGCCGCTGCAGCCACAGATGCGACGGACGGCTGTGCCCAGCGAGCTGCTGCTGGTGCTGGGCCAGAGGCGGCTGGCCGGGGCAGGGATGTCGCCGCTCTGCTGCTGCCTGCCGCCGAGCTGCAGCCACGTGGTCCATGCCCGTGGCTGCGACTGCTGCTCCTCAGTGCTGCCAGCCGGTCGGCCGCCAGCTGCAGCGTTTGGCGCGGCGGGGAAGGCGAGCCGCCCAGGGCTGCTGCTGCGCCATCGCCGGCAGGCGAGCGAATGCCGCTGGGTGTGGACTGGAGCGAGGCAGGCGTGGACGCCTCTGGGGTGCTGCCACTGCTGCCCTCCAGCTTGAATGGCCTTAGGAAGGAGAGTGTCGCAACGCAGGCGCTGCAGCATAACAAGAGGCATGCACCAAAGGTGTGAGCGGCGGGGCGCGGCGGGCGGTGGCGGGCGGTAAGGCGGCGGCTGCAGCAGGGACTGCCCAAGCACACAGACAGCGCTGCAAAACGATTTTTCGCAACTACAGCGCGCCAGGCCGCGTGCCGCAACGGGTCAGGGTTGGGCCCAGCGCTGCAGCCCTCGGCAGACCGCATGTCGGTCGCGGCTCACCTCTGGAAACACCCAGAAGCACGATGGGATGAGTGGGTTGGGCCCCCGTGCGGGTTGTTGTGCGGGTCGGGCGTTCGAACTCCGCGGCTTGCAGCGCCCCCGGTGCCACAGACCAATCGTTGTTGCCGCGTGCGTTGATGGGCAGCCGCTGTTGCATGGTGCAAGGCCCCACGTTGCCTGCATGGCACAGGGCGCCAGCTGTGCCGGGGCGGCGGCGGCTGGCCGGCGGTTGCCCGCTGCTTCGGCAAACGGCTGCTCTTCCTATGATATGCCAGGCAGATGGTCTGATAGCTCATTAAACATGAGGTGTCTGCCAGCTGAGAGCCTCGCTGAACAGGTAGCCTGCCAGTCCGGGTGAGGGTTTTTGTCGGCAGCTTCCCTGCTCTCCAGTGTTGATGTTTGGGGAGTGCATACTGGCAGGGCAGCCCACCGTCCTGGTCAAAATGTTGCCGTGAACGACGTGCTCAAGCGTTGCTCATGCGTGCACCACGTGCCTGCATCCAGGGTCGGCATGGCATCGTCTCCGGCGCTGCGAGCGGCGGGCGGCGGCGAGGACCACCAGGGTTCCTCTCGCCCGCCATGGCTGCCCCCCGCTAGTTTTGCAGCAACCTCTTGTGGCTTTGTGCCGGTCGATCCGCGTGCCTAGCGCTTGCCGCAAGTATGGCGTGCAGCCAACAGCCCACCGCCTCCTGCCGCGGTCCTAGCGCCTCCCAGCGCGTCAGCCTGGCCCCAACCACGACTGCGCAGCCCGGAGCTCTGCGCCGCCTCCCAGCCGTGGATACTCGGTGGCGGCGGCAGGCGAAGGCGGCCCAGCCCGGGGGCCAGCGTCTCCGCTTTGTGACAACAGCGACGGCGGCACTGCCCACAGATGCAGGCCGGCAGGAGCTCTCGCGGCATGGGGCAGACACTAGCAGTATGGACACGCAGCATCCACTGCCCAACCCGCTGTGCAAGGTGGCGCTGCGGCTGGCCGCAGCCGCTGCGGCAGCGGCGGTCCTGTGCCTTCCTGTTGCCCCCCTGGCAGCGGATGCGGCAGAGTATTCCTACAATGGACGCGAGCTGTTTGCCCCAATGGCCTACAGCGGGCGCTGGTACGAGGTGGCATCCCTCAAGAAGGGCTTTGCGGGCGAGGGCCAGGCGGACTGCCACTGCACGCAGGTGCGCAGGGCGGCTGGGTGGGCAGATGAGGCTGTGCATCGCGTTGGCATGGTTTATGCCTAGTGTCTAGTGTTTGCAGCCCGTTGCCTCACACAAGCTGGAGCATGGCGCTCAGCACAACGCGCTTTGCTGTGCAGGGCATCTACGTGCCCAAGTCCCAGGAGGAGGGCGTGGTGCAGCTGGAGGTCAACACGTTCTGCGTGCATGGCGGCCCCGGCGGCCGCCTGAGCGGCATCCAGGCACGGGGACGGGGTAATAAGCCTGGCAAGACGGGCCCTGGGGCTGACCTATACAGCAGACAGCCACTGTTTTTCTGAAGATTGCGCCAGCGGCCTTGCCCGGCTGCCCACATGGCCAGCCCCCTCCCCTCGCCCCGCTGGCCTGCAGGGCTCTGTGAGCTGCGTCAACCCCATCCTGCTGGAGGTGCTGCCGGAGTTCAAGAGCCCGCAGGAGGTCTCGGATGGCATTGAGGCCAAGTGAGGCGCAGCCCAGCCCTGTTCGGTTGTATGTGGCACCCGGGGACGCAGCAGGCGGAAGGGAGCACGACAGAGAGCAGCATGCACCGGCCTGGGCTAACCTGCTGCCGCTGACTGCTTGGGCCTGTGCCTGCAGGTGCTCCCTGCGGTTCGACTCGCTTCCATTCATTCCTCCCGAGCCGTACAACGTGATCCGGTGAGCTTGGCTTGCCCTCAGCAGGGAAGGCTCATTGTATGAGCATGTGCTGGGGCCTGCTGTGCATTGCAACTGCCCTGCAATGCCAGTCTTGCCTTCAACCCAGCCAGTACATGTACTGCAAGCGCCACCTGTCAATGCAGGACGGACTACACCAGCTACGCGCTGGTGCAGGGTGCCAAGGACCGCTCCTTTGTGCAGGTGGGGCTGGGGATGCAGCCGGGTGGCACTGCCCTGCCCTGCCACATCGTGGGCTGCCTTGCCTCGCTCTCATCTTGCCTTGTCCTGCCCTGCGAGCCTTGCATCATGGCGGCACTAGGTACTCTCTCTCAGGCCCAGCATACTCCATCCTACACCCAGCCTGTCGCCCCCAGCCTCTCATTTGCCCAGCCTCTCATTTGCATTTGGCTTCCACTGGGCGCAGGTCTACTCGCGCGTGCCCAATCCCGGCCCCGAGTTCATTGCCGAGAAGAAGGCGCTGCTGGCGGAGCTGGGCTACCCCGCCGATGAGATCAAGGACACGCCGCAGGTGGGCTGGGAGTGGGGTGGAGGAGCGCACGCTTGCTGATTTAGACAAGACCAGCTGCGCAGTTGTGCGATTGCATCCTGAGCCCAACATCTCCCGTTGTCACCCAACAATTCCTGTCATCTCCAACTGCCCGTTTCCCCTCTGCCTTCCCCAAAAGGACTGCCCCGAGATGAGTGCGGATGCCATGATGGGTGCGATGAACAAAGGCATGGCGGGCCGGGACCTGATGCCGGCCGGCACCGACCCAGCGGTTGCAATGGGGGGTTACGACCTGGGCGAACTGGGGCCTGCGCCCGTGAAGGGCATTGCATTCGACTCGGTGAGGGGCTGTGGGCAGAGGCGTATGAAGCAGGGTGGTGTATGCGGCGCTGGGGGCTGAGTGGTGGAAGGCGTTTTTCTAGTCGCCATGGCCGCCATATACCACCATGCATGCAAGCCCATCCCTGAACTCTCGCGCATGCCACGCAGGTGCGCAACCCGCTGGAGACCCTCAAGAACGTGTTCAAGCTGATCTCCTCCTGAGGGAGGAGTACGGAATTGGCGCCTAATGAGCGAGCTGGGAGCTGTCGCATTGAGTGGTAGAGGTACTGGGAGCCTGGGTGGCTGGCCAGGGCAAGGCCTGGGGAAGCCAAAGGCCCATTTCAGCTGCACCATGTTTGCAATATGTTACATTTTGAGCGAGATTGGTGCTGATGTATCAGATTAATCGGCATTTTTTCTTTTTGTTGTACACTGGGCACAGAGTGCTGAAGTATCTGTAAGTTGAGCAGGATTCAGCAACGAGGCGGACAAGCAATCAAGAACAACAAGTGGGCAGCAGTACAAACTGCACTGCAAAAGCCAGGTCAGATGCACTGCGGCGGGCGGGGGCAAGCAAACGAGGTGGGCGGCTCCGGTCGTTCGCCGCTGGCCAGCTCCAGGCGGCGCGCCTCCCCTGGCGCAAAGGCGTAGCTGTGGTGCGACCGCAGGTCCACTCCCAGCACTGCGGCCTGCAGCACCGACAGGTTGTCGCTGCATGGCATGGGGTGGGGCAGGAGCAGGAAGAGAGAGGGTTAGCAGGGAGGGGTGGCTGTAGGGCCGGCGGCAGTCCCGGACCTGGAAGCAGCATGGCGGGCCAGCGCTATGCAAAGACTAGCAGATCTCAACCTATACCTCATACCGGCAGCCCCCGGCCACCCTCCCTCCCAACCACAACGATGCCCGCCCACCTGTCAGGAGAAACAATGACCACCGTGTCTCCATTGTATTGCGTCTCCAGCAGCGATAGCAGCTGGCGCACGCGCACCAGCACATCCGCACTCGACTCGTGCACCGTGCCGTCCACATTCGGGGCGGGCCGCCTGCGGCGGAGGCAGGGTAGGTTGGCATGCAGTGCGGTGACTGAAAGGCTGGAACAGGGTAGGCAGAAAGCGTTTGGCATGGCGCCGTGCAGCAGCGCCACCAGCATTCATCGCACATGGCGTGATCTTGCTATGTAACAGACAAAACAGCCCAGCGCACAACGTCCCTGCAGCGGGTCGCACCAGGTGGGCGCCAGCGAGTCCCCCGCCTCCAGCGCCGCCGCCACCTCGGACAGCGGCAGCCGCTCCAGCTCGCCCACGCCGCGTGCGTCCAGGAAAGAAAACTCGGGCACAATCTGAGGGAGAGCAACAGGGGGCAGGGCGCATGGCAGTGTGATGGGCAGGCTGGGTGACAGGACCGCTGTGGCATGTTGAGCCACGCTGCAGGTATTACCAGAACATAACGTGTGCCGGACGGGAGGGCTGTAATGCAAGCCACCGCAGGCAGCGCACCCGGTTGCGGCCCACGCCGTGCAGCTCCGCCAGCACCTCGGCTGTCTGGTAGGCGTTCTGCAACAAGAACGCATCAAGCATAGGGCTTGGTGGTCCGCCAGCTGGAGATGTTCGCGCAAGTGGCGGGGTGCAACGCCGCACAATGAGCTGGCAAAGGGACAGAATGCACGCAACGAATGTATCCCCCTCAGCAGCCGCCTGCACCTGCGTGATGCTGGGCCAGATCCAGCAGCTGGAGTCCAGGCCCAGCTGCCGCAGCGCCGGGTACGTCTCCTTCACAACCTGCGCAACCAAAGCAACAGAAGTACAAAACTTGATCTCGACATCTCATTTGCAATCTTGGTGATTTTTGCAGCGCCAGCAGCAGCAGCAGCGTCCCCTGCCCTCCGCACCTGCCGCTTGCCATTGCGCGACAGCCCCGCCGTGGTGCTCGTCTTCGCCACCTGCAGTTGACAGCATACGTTCTTTAGCAAGAATGCCACAACGAGAGCAGTTGACAGTGCAGAAGCAGCGTGCACGTGGTTTTGCTTGCCGCCGCACCGGGTTGGTGAGCACGTAGCCCGCTGCCTCGGCCTCGCTCTGCCCCGCCCGGACCAAGAAGTATGTGTTGCTCAGCCTGTCTACCGGCAGCTGCAGGATGCCGCTAGCGGAGGCCGGGTAGGTGGGCACGGTCGCCGCTGCCGCTGCGCAGCAGGCCAGCGCAAGCAGCTGGCGGCGCGGCAGAGCGGCCTGGAGCTGCTGTGGACGGCACTCTAGCGGCATATGAGCTTGTTGTGCTTGCTCGACATCAGCTGCAGACCGGTTGGTGGCATGCTGCAGCTGTGGTAGCGGCGGCGGCAGCGGCGCCGCGGGCCCGGCTGCTCCCTGCTGCCGCAATGCTGCTGCATGCTGCTCTGAAGATTGGTGCGGTTGAGACCTGATTGTGCAGCTAGGCCGGCATCGGCTGTGCGCCTGCAGGGCGCGCGCCGGAAGTGGGCTGTTTTGCAGGGCGCTCAGGCCGGCGCCTGCGCTCTGCATTGCTGCTGTGTGCATGCCAGATGTTGCGATCAGCTGCATTGCAAGGCCGATGGAGTCACTTTGCTGCGGAGCGCTCGACAGCACAGCAGCTCATGCAGGCCCTCTGCAGGTTGCCCTCTGCCCACCTCCACTGCGACCGCAGCAACTGATTGGTTGTTGGGCAGCAGCCGCCAGCCGCTTGCCGCTTTCATCACCGCACAGCTGCCCGCGGCACCAACGGATGGCCTAGGGCGGCGCCATGGGGCTACTCTCGTGCTTTACCCCGCATCGGGAGGCGGGATGGGGCGCACCAGGCTTCGGCGACGCGGTGAGGACAGCCCGGGCTGGCCCCACCCTTCCGCAGCTGTCGGTGCTGCCTGCCGCCCTCCTCTAACCTCCCTCAAGCCGCCCCTCGCGCCCCACACGCGCAGGCCGCCGCCTCGGCGCGCGCCAGGCTGCTGGAGGTGGTGGAAGAGGAGGTGGAGGAGCGGTACTGCGGGCTGGGGCCCCTGCCGCTGGGCGCGTCTGCCGCCCGCGCCTCCCACGATGCCGTCTTCATGCGCCGCCTGTACAAGGCCAACCTGCCGGCGGCAGAGATGGCGCGCGCCAAGGACCTGCTGCGCAAGCTGGCCGCGCTGGATGCGGCACGTGCCGCCGCCGAGGCGGTGAGCCCCACGATGGGTTGGTTGCATGCGTGTTGAATGCATCTGGTAGAATGAATCTGCATGGTTCCTGCCCACATCAAGAGCTGCATGTGGATCTATGCTGTTTTACCCCACCCTTGCCGAATGCAGGAGCAGCAGGCGCTGGCGGGGCAGCTCAAGGCGGCAGAGGCAGCGCACCGGCAGGCCGAGTTTGCGCGGGCCCGTGCAGAGGCCATCGCCACTGCCAGGTGGGCTGGCGGCACGCCATGTCCTACCATGCGGTGGGATTGCCGCAGGGAGGATGGTTGTAGCGGAGAGGCATGCGCCAACATTGATGCTGCACTGCCGCCGCCCAAGCTGCCACACCTCCCTGCCACCGCAGAGGCGAGGCGCTGATGCATGCACAGCAAGCAACCCGCGAGGCGGAGCTGGCCAAGGCGCACATGGAGGAGGTGTGCTGGACATCTTACTGCAGAGCTTCTACGCCTGTTGTTGCTGGCTTAGCACACTGGCCGCCTGGCTCAAGCTGCTGGCCAGCGTGCGATGGTTGCACCCCTCAAGCAACAGGCATACATCCACTGCCTGCGCTCACCCCCTGGCCTCCCGTGCCTGCCAACGGTGCACTGCAGGTGCTGCAGCTGGCCATTGACCGGCTGGGGATCGAGCTGACTCCCGGGCCGTCGGGCCAAGTGGCGCTTTCCCCGCTGGTCACACCCATGCCAGCAGGTGGGCAGGGTCGGGTGGCCTGCTGTTGATGGTGGTGGGCAGCTGTGCATGCTGCTTTCATGTATTGCGGGTGGCAGCTTCGGTGGAACACAGCCCAACATGTGCCTGTGCATCCACCTCTGGCTGCAGGCGGCGAGGCAACCACGCCAGCAGCGGTGCGGCAGAGCATCTTCTCGGAGCAGCAGCTGGCTGCGGTGGCGGCCAGCCTGAACAAGCTGCCGCGGCAGCCAGGCGTGCAGTCCTGGCGCGGCGGCGATGTGCTGCCGGAGGGCGGCCTGCCGGCGCTGCAGCGGGTGTCTGAGGCAGACGAGGCAGTGCTGGAGGCCGCTGAGCACCGGCGCCACCAGCAGCAGCGCTTCCGGGCCTCACTGGAGCGGGAGGCGGAGCGCGAGGCGGCGGAGCGGGCGGCGGCAGAGGCGCAGCGTGCACAGCGCCGCGCCAGCCGCCGCGGCTCGGAGCAGGGCAGCCAGCGCGAGGAGGCTGCCGCAGCGCAGCTGCGGCGCTCGGTGACCAGCGCTGACCAGGGGCTGTCTGGCTTCACGGTCTACACCAACAGCCTGCAGGCTGCAGACAAGAGCGGGCCAGGGGATGCTGATGCTGGGGAGGTGGCGCAGCCGCCATGCGGCAGCCATGCAGCTCGGCACTCCGCCTCTGCTCCCGCCTCGGTGGTGGGTGGCGAGCGCGACTCGCACGGCAGCGGCGTGCAGTGGCGCAGCATCTCCTCTGCGGCCCTGTCCACCCGCTCGCTGGGCTCCCTGGACGGGCAGGAGGGGGAGGCAGAGGGCCACGAGCGTGGCAGGCAGGCTGGCCGGGCGTCTCTGCCTGGCAGCAGGGCCGGCTCGCAGGCGCGCCAGCAGCTGGGCTCCCTGGAGGCGGCGGCACAGGCCGTGGCAGCCGGCGCCAGCTGGGAGCAGGAGCAGGCCGGCCGGCTGCAGGCCTATGCCAAGCAGCTCTCCCAGCTGATGCTGCCTGGCGTGGATGCCTCACAGGTGGGTGGCTGGCACGTGGCAGGTGGTTTGGCGGGGCACTTGATGCTGTGCATGCGGCTTGCGTGCCTGTTTGGAAGTCATACCCTCTCTCCATTTTGTCCACTGCCAACACACCTGCCCAACCTCCGCCTTGCACCATCCTGCAGCTGGACAGCCTGGTGCGCATTGGTGCCAGCCAGCAGTCACCTGACCACCACCTCCGCTCGCAGCGCGCCTCGGCCAATGCGCCGCCTCAACCAGCAGCTGGGCAGTGGGACAGCGCCGCCAACCCGCTGCTGCAGCTGCAGAGTGAGCCGGAAGGCGACCGCCTGCTGCGCGGCGCCCGCGGCGAGTGGCAGCAGCAGGGCGGCAGCCGGCATGCCAGCCGCCCAGGCAGCCGCCCAGGCAGCAGGCGGCCAAGCCAGGATGGCGGACCTGTGGCCCAGTCTATGGCTGCGGCAGTGGGGCGGCTGCAGCAGAGCACAGCGCCCCGCGGCCCCCGGGCAGGCAGCGAGCCCCCGGTCGGCCGGCAGGCGCCGCGGGCGGGCAGCGAGCGGCCGCCCATGCTGCAGGTGCCCGTCTTTGAGGGCAAGGTGCCGGGTGCCGGCACCTGGGTCAGGTGAGAGAGAGCACCAGTGTGTTTCCAACGGGTTGGCCCAGTGTTTTGCGTTACACAGTCCATTCGCCTCCCATCACCCTCCATCGTTCAGCCCAATCATGCCTTTCTTGCCACATGCCTGCTAACTGTGCCATGCTCAGCCTGCTCACCCCCTCCCCGTCCACTGCCGCCGCAGCCCCTCGTTGGCTGCCATGATCGCGCACAAGAAGGGGCACAACCCGCTGCTGGAAGGCGGCGAGCCCTCGCCACCCTCCCACATCAAGGCGGTGTTTGCCACCAACGAGGACCGAGAGTTCTATGGGCCCATGGCAGGTGCGCCGTAGGGCTTGAAGCTTCAAGCGCTGGGGTTTGGCTGCACCCAGTGGATGCGGGCAGAGTTTCTGGATGCATGGTGACGGCCTGCAACACGCGTGCACTGCTGAGCTGTGGAACGCTAAGCCCAAGGGATGTGGCATGCAGAGGTGCCGTGTGTTGCGCTGGGTGCCTCCCATAGCGCCAAATCTGACCAGCAGCACGTGCTGCTGCCCCGCCCTGCCCCGCAGCCCACCTCAACAGGCGCGATGGGCCAGCAGGCGCGGGTGATGCAGGCATGCCGCCACCGCCGCCCCGCCCTCCCACCTCCACGTCTGCTGAGAGCATCCGTGGGCCGGCACGCCAGCAGCCGCCCAGCAACCGCAGCAGCATGGAGGGCGGATCTGCCGAGTGGGAGGCACGCCAGCTGGCGCTGGCTTCCCATGATGCCGGCCTGGCACAGCAGCAGCAGCAGGCGTCCCAGGCGCCGGACCGCCGCCAGGCGGCGCTGGCCAGCCGCTTCCAGCCAATGGGGCAGCAGGTGCCTGGCCAGCCGCAGCAGCAGGCGCCGCGGCGCAGCAGCGTGGCAGTCAGCCAGCTAGGTGCACAGCGGGCCGGCGACGAGAACGGGGCCTCCGCAAGCGCGCTGGGCCGCTCAGCGGTGCGCGGCTCCGGCCTGCCGCCACGCCACGCCGGCGGCCAGGGGCAGCAGCAGCCGCCCACCAAGCGCAGCGTGGACTCGCTGCGTGGCAGCGTGGGCGTTTCCGGTCCGGCAGCACAGAACATCAAGGACAGCCTGAGCGCGGTTGAGGCAGCCATGGCAGCGCTGCGTGATGCCAACCCACACCTGTCGCAGCAGCATGCGGCCGTGCAGGCCCACGCGCAGTCGCAGCCGCTGCCGCCGCAGGCGTATGGGCGGGCCTCGGCGGTGGCGGCACCGAGCGGGCACCCACGCCAGCAGCAGGGGGGAGCAGCGCGGCCAGCGGCGCACCACACGCGCACCCGCAGCCTGCCAGAGTCATCGCTGGACCTGCCCCTCACCGAGCTGTCCAGTGAAGAGCACCAGCGGCGGCGGCAGGCGGCGGCAGCGCAGCAGCAGGCGCAGCAGCAGGCGCAGTATGCCCGCAGCGCATACCAGCGGTGACCGCTGCCGTTGCTGCGCGCTACTCAGTTGGTTGTACAAGCGACTCCAAGCTTACCCTTTTGTGTACTTTACTTGCCTAGTACTGACCGACTTTGTCTGGGTTGGGAGGGGCCCTCAGTGGCTGCCAATGCGTAATACACATTGACAGAGAGTATCGATTCGATGTCAAGGCATGGGCATGTGGTGCTTGTCAGGGAGCAGGACAAAACAGTACAGAGGGCGAGCAAGTGCATGGGTGGGTTGCTGGCAGGAGGGGCGGAAAACAGGGAGGGCAGCACGAGAGCAGGACGAGCGGAGCACACGAAACAGATATTCAAACGGGGCAGACGACAGCAGGCGGGAACAAAAGGGGTCAATCCCTGCTTGCTTCAACCCTAGCAGCGGGGCTGGTGCCACAGCCGCTGGCCGCCTCACATGAGGTCGGGCTGGTTGATGGCTGTCTTCAGGCGGTTCCACTGCCGGCCCTTGGGGTCCACTGCAAGCGATGTTGGTGCGGGGAGGCAGCGAGGATAAGCATTTCAATGCTGCACATGAGACTGACCCGATTCCGCAATCATGGCTGCATGCATGGCGGCCGCCGCTGCCCATCCAGGCGCACCTGTCCGCGCAAACTGGATGATGGTGGTGGTCGGGAGGAACACGTAGTGCCTGTGCAGGGAGGGCGCAGGGGCAGGCAGCAGCAAGCTGGGAGGCGCAGCTTGGCAGGGTCTCGGCCCACTCCCGACCGCGCACAAGCGACATTGGAAGGAGGTAGCAGGCCGTGTTGGCCAAACAGGAAAAAAGCGCCGCCCAGGCGCTCACGTGTTGACCAGTCCAACCGTGAAGTCGGTGTATCCCGCAAACGCGCCGTGCACAGCGCCCTGGCCCAGCACCTGCACGTATCGGGGTGGCACGCGGTGAGCCACGCAGGCAGGGTGGTGGCAAATTGCAAGCAGTTGGCAGCACATGCCACTGCCTTGCTGCGCCAGCACGCAAGTCTCCGCGGCACAGCCCACCCCATAAGGCCACCACCTCCCTCCATTCGTCTGCACCTTGCAGTAGATGCGGTCGGTGGTGATGGTCGGGATGGAGCGGATCATGTAGGAGGGGTCTGCACGGCGGGGAGGCGAAATTGCAGTTCAGGGAGCAGGACTTGATAGATGCACACGGCGCTGCTCACAGCATCCACGGGCCGGTGCATCGCCAGTGACAGTCACCGACGAGCCACAGCATCTGAGCACCGCACTGTGTGCATGGGCAGACGCACACCCCTCTCTGCTCCACTCCTCACCACTCTCCCAACCTGCCTCACCAATGTACTTGATGTCCACGCCCTTGAAGCGCTGGCGGAACACGTCCCGCAGGAACACGCCAATGTCCTGCAGCAATGTGCGAGGAGAAAGCACAGGGCAGGTTGGCCGGGCCGGGCAGGGGCGCCTGGGCGGGTCAAAGAGCTGATTGCCGCAAAGTCGAGCTGGACTGCCACATGCGACAACTGCAGCAGCGTCCAGCTGGGCTGCGCTTTGCTGCACACAACAACTGCAACTGGAGCATGCGCCTACTGTGGTCCACACCCCTGGTCCCACCCCTGCCGCGCGCCTGCAGGATGGGGTTGCCGCTGGCGTCGGTGCCCTTGGGCCCGCTCGAGTCCATGATGTCCTGCCCCGCGCCTGCAGGGTGGTGTGGGTGGCGGCGGGTGGATGAATGCTACTGCAACGTGGATGTTCAAGCAGCAGTGCGCCCAGCCTCCGTCGAGCTGACCGCACAGCAAGCAGCACGCCGCCCACCCCTGCCGATGCAACCCACCCACCCACCCACCCACCCTCTGCCACGCAGACGACGCAGTGGTCCTTGCGGTCCATGATGGACTTGACAAAGTCGCACAGCTTGTCCAGGTCAAAGGGGATCTCGGGGATCAGGCACACGTCCACCACGCCTGCAGGGGCGGCAAAGCAGGTAGGGTGGGGATGAGCTTGCAGCTGTGCTATGGAACGGATAGGTTCTTGCACTGGGATGAGGGCAACCCAGCCAACCCGAGGGCGCCGCTTCGGCAGGGACAGCAGCATGAGCCAGTCACAGGTGCAGCAGCCATCTAGCCGAGGCTGCACAACACCACATGAGCCCCTCAACACATGCAGCGGACATTACCCGAGGCCATGGAGGCATTCATGGCGATGAAGCCCGACTGCCGGCCCATCAGCTTGACGATGGAGATGCCTGCAGACGGGAGTCGTGACGGCCAAAGATGGCTTGCCTATTGACACACACACAGTTTGCAAGCCTTACACGGGAGTGCTGGTTCGTTAACAACCACAACATGCCCCACCAGGCCTGCCGTTGCAGGCTGCTCACCTCCGCTGCTGCGCGCCTCCACGCGCGCGCTGATGAGCGAGCGCTGCGCCTCCTCCACCGACGTGTCAAAGCCGAAGCAGCGGTCAATCTGCAGTGGGGGTGGCCGGGGGAGTCAGGTAGGGGACATACCAACAGGCGCGCCATGAGTCTGAGCGGCGGCTGGCTGCTGCACACAGGGCCCCACCACAGGGCCGGAAAAGCTGGTTGATCTTCTTGCAGCTGCAGTGATTGCGGACGCCAGGCAGCGCACCAGCTGGATGTCGTTGTCGATGGACTTTGGCACGCCCACCACGTTGCACACCACGCCCTGCGCCGCGCACTCCTTGGAGATGGCATGCGCCGCCGCGTTGCCGCCGTTGCCGCCAATCACGTAGCTGGGCGGGGCAGGAGGGAGGGCAGGAAGGCAGGCAGGGTGAGGCGGGGGAGTGGGGGAGGCTTGACATGTGAGGCACGGGCAGATGTACCACTGCTTGCGGGCGGCAGCAGCAGCAGGTACAGGCATGATGGGTCAGAGCTTCCGTGCATTGCGCAACACTCACAGCTGGTTGATGCCCCACAGGCGCAGCCGCTCCACAATGGCGGGCATCTTGGCATTGCCGCGCGACGTGCCCTGCGCGCAGCAGCAGAGGTGAAGCAACTCCAGCAGTAAGCGCTAGAGGGCATGCCTTGCCAACCTGCTCCTGCGCACAGCCGGCCATCGCCATTGCACCAATTGTGCCAGTAGGCTGCCACAGATCAACACCAGCCACCGCAGCAAGCCGCCCCTGCGCCCACCAGCACGGTGCCGCCCTTGAGCTGGATGCCGTCCACGGCGGCGCGGCTCAGCTGCACCGGCTTGGCGTGGCGGTCCAGGAAGCCGCGCAGGCCGTACCGGATGCCAAAGATCTGGTCCTCGGGCACGCCGTAGTCGCACTGCAGGGAACAATAAACAAATCTTGGTGGGGGAGTGTCGCTGCAGAGGAGTTGTGAGCAGGCGCCAACAAGCCAACGAAGCCTTGCTGCGCACCACTCACCAGTGAAAACACAATGTTCTGCACCACGTCATTGAGACCAGGACACAGGCCGCCGCCTGCACATGGGCGTACAGAACAGGGGGCCAATTCAAACTTGCAACGGGCTATGCTTGTCCCACAGCAGCTTTCAGATGTGCACTCGAGTATATTACTGTGCACAAGACCCGCACAGAAGCACATTTGGGGCATTGGCACGGCGCAACCCATGCATGAATGCATGGCTCAACCAGGCTACTGGGGCAGCACGCCTGCGGCAGCGGCTTACGCGGCACCCGAGTCCTTCGAGCAGGAACCAAGCGCTGAGAGCAACCACAGCAGCGCAGCACCCATGCCGGCCTGCTCACATGTCACGATGGCCGCCACCACATCCTTGGGGTTGTGGTAAATGGTCTTGCGAGGCCCGCTGCGCACAGCAAGGGCATGGGCAACAACGACTTCGGCAAACAGGCATGCTGCCTCATCTGCCGCATGCATGTGCAGCCTCGCAGCGCAGCTGCGCAGCAACCACAGTCAAACCCCCAACTGCCGCGCACCTGCGCAGCGCAAAGTCGGGCAGCGGGATGGCCTGGTTCTTGGCGGGGTCGTACAGCGCCGCGCTGTTCTTGGCCGCAAAGTCGCGGTGGCTGCCTGCGCAGGCAGGCAGGCACAGGGCAGCAGCCTCATCAGTCGGCAGCGCTTGCCGGGTAAGCACGCAGCAGCAGCAACAGCGCCGCTGCATGCCCTCCGTGCCCTACGCTCATCAACCCATGAGTGCCATCGCTGCCCGGTCTGCCGCTGCCAGCCTCACCGCTGCTGTCCGAGCTCTCGTAGTTCATGATGCTGATGCGCACGAGGTCGCTGTCGCCCACTGCGGAGGGCACGAGGGGATGGTAGGTGGCAGGCGGGTACAGCAAAGCGAACAGCAGAAGCACCGCCCGCAAACAGCTGCCCTGTGCGCTCACCAAAGCCGGCGCCCGCGTTGTTGGTGGCCATGAACCTGCAGCGCGCAGTGTGGGAGTTCCAACAGCACTGGGGGGGTGCACGCATGCGCAGGCAGGCGTCAAAGCAGCTGCAAAGCATGTGAACACATGTCAACCCGGAGTGCGTTCAGCCCTCCAACGGTCCCGGTGCTTACGGCGAGTCCTGCGGCATGAGCTGGCTGCGCAGGTCCCGGATCTCCAGGAACTCTGCAGCATCAAGACAACGATTGGAGGTGAGCAAGCACTCAGCCAGGGCACAACGAGAGTTGGTCAGTTGGGGCCGGTACGGTGGGCACCTGCGGCAGGCAGCAGCGGCGGCGGCGGCGGCGCTGCTCCTCACCCAGGCCATCCCTCGTTGTGACGGGGATGGAAGGTATGCGAGGGAAGCTTTCCTTCTTGGCCTCGGGAGCCGCTGGCTTGGCCTGCTGGGGCGAGGCGGCCTCGCCCTTCTTGCCCTCCTGTGCCGGGGAGGCGGGCCGCTCGCCCTCCGCACCCGCCATCGCCTTGAAGCCCCTGCGGATCGGCTGCTGTGTGGGACGCTGCCCTAGCGGCGCGGTCGGGCTTTGGGACCGGGCCGGCAGGAATTGCATCAAAAGCGCCTGGGCAGCGAGTGCAGTGTGCCAGCCGTTTGCAGATCAAGCGGCGATCGAGCGCTGCAGGGCAGTGTTTCACATGCCTGCGACGGCATTGGCGCCTGAGGGCTTTAGAACCTGGCTTTGCTGGCGTCCTGGCAATCGCTGCCCACTCTACAAGGTTTCGCAAACACGAGAAGCGCTCCCAACGCAACAGGCCGCCCGCTCGGCCACCGCCCTCCGCTTGCAGCGCTCGACAGCCCTTGCCACTGCTCCCGAACGACTGGAAAGCTGTTAGAATGGGTCTGGATGGCGGCACGATAAGTAAGGAGCCCCCTGGCAGCCACCGCCGCCCTGCCGACCGCCGCTCCGTTGCTTTGCGCTCGGCCTCTTGTGTGGCACTCGTCCATTGCGCGCACTCCCCACCCCCCACACACACCGCAGTCTCGCGCAACGACGTGCTGCGAGGGCAGTGCTGGGATCTGAACAAGGCGGATGACAGCCGGTCCACACGTGGTGGCGCCGTGCGGGGCACGCTGAAGCGGCGCAAGCTTGATGCCGCCACAACTAAGTGGGTGTTGATCTGTTGCAAGCTAGGCGGGCACGCAGAGCAACTTGCTGGACCTGACTGTGCTAGCCGAAGGCTGGGCTCGTGCTGGCCCTGCCCACAGTGCAGGCAGCTCACCCAGTATTGCCCATTCCTGGCTGCAGGGTCACCAAGTGGACCACGTGCGCGCTGAGCGGCCAGCCCCTGGCAGCGCCCGTTGTCGCCTGCTTTCTGGTGAGCTGCTTTGGGAGCCACAACCAATCAGTGGGAAAGCACACCATCAGTAGCACTGGGCGCATGCTGCTCTGCCCGGGGCCCGCTGCTGCAAACGAGCCCTGCAGGGCCCCCTCCTCCCTGCAAGGCCTGGGAATTGTCGGCATCAGCTCACCTGCCATCATTCTCTCCTCCCGCTCCGCAGGGCCGGCTGTACAGCAAGCAGTCGGTGCTGGAGTGGCTGCTGGCGCGGGCGGGCACGTTTGCGGACGACGAGGCGCTGCACCGCCACATGAACGTGCTGCGGGAGAGCGGCGACGCCTTTGACCACATCACCAGCATGAAGTGCGTGATGCTAAGATAGCCTGCGGCTGTGCTGTTGGGGCAGCAGCAGAATGCACTGCCCGGAGGCATCATCCTGTCCCTTGATAGCAATGCACAAACCCAGCCCCCTGCATTTCCGGCTTCCTGGTCATGCAGGGACGTGTTCCCGCTGGCCTACCAGCCGCCGGTGCCCACTGAGGGTGCAGCTGTGGCCACCGCAGCCGACGGCTCCGCCGACCCCACGCTGCCGGCGCCCTACACCTGCCCCATCACAGAGGCGCGCTGCGACCGGCACCCCTTTGTGGCGCTTGTGCCGTGCGGCCACGTGTTTGCTGGCCGGGCGCTTCGGGAGGCTGGAAAGGACGGCACCTGCCCCAGCTGCAGCACGGCATTTGCGGAGGAGGATGTGGTTCCCCTGCTGCCCAGTGAGGAGCAGGAGGAGCGGCTGCGGGAGCTGCTGCCGGGCAGGCGCAAGCAGGCCAAGCGGCGGCGCAAGGGCGGCAAGGGAGAGCAGCAGCAGGAAAAGGAGCAGCAGCAGCAGCAAGCGGAGCAGCAGCAGGAGAAGGAGCAGCAGCCGGGAGAGCAGCAGCCGGGAGAGCAGCAGGAGCAGCAGCAGCAGCAGCAGCAGGGAGGGCAGCCAGGAAAGCAGCGGCGGCAGGAGCAGCAGTTAGGAGAGCAGCAGCGGCAGGAGCAGCAGTTAGGAGAGCAGCAGCGGCAGGAGCAGCAACAGCGTCAAGATGGCTGAGGCGCCAGGACATGTTGCAAGCTCCTCCCGCCCAGCTCTGCACATGACGTTTGCCACTTCCATTTGCGCCAGTCAAACTATTCACAGAGTGCTCATGTGTAGCAATGATCAGAACGCAGACAGAAAGAGGACGCAACTATGGTGACATAGGCGTTGCAGAGCGGTTGGCCAGGCTCTGCAGCGACGCAGATGCGAGGCAGTGGTTTGACCAGCCGCAGCGCCCATTGTTCAAAAGTAACATGTACAGCAGCTGATAAGTACGGGCACGCACCCTGTCTCAGTACATTGGGAATGAGGTGTCCACTTCCCGGGCCCAGGCCTCCATGCCACCCACCACGTCCACGCCTTGGCTGATGCCCGCCCGCCGCAGCGCAGCCAGCGCCCGCTGCGAGTCGTTGCCACGCCGGCACACCACATAAAACGGCGGGTGCTCGCTGGGGCTGCTGCTGCCCACGGCGCCGCCATTCTGCTCAGCTGCGTCGCCTGCTGTTGCTGCAGTTTCCGCTGCCGCCGGATGCGTTTCTGGGGTTGCCAGCCGTGCCCGGATCACGTCCAGGTGTCGATCAAAGTGCTTGTACGGAGTGTGCATGGCACCTGCAGTGCAGTAAAGAGGGAGACGTTTGCTGTGGCTTCTGGGGACACCAGCACAGCACACCGCAACACCCGCACCAAGCAAATGTCCGCGTCCTGCAGCAGCATCCTTCAGGGTCGCAAGTTGGACATTGTGCAATGCACCGCCCCCTGCCGCCTCACCCGGCAGGTGGCAGATGTTGAACTGCTCCAGCGGCCGCACATCCAACACCAGCGCTCCTGGCTGTGCAGCCAGACTGCGGGGCAGCATGGGTGCATTCATGGCAACGGGGGTGAGCAAGGAGATGTCACTGGATAAGCAGGCCAGCTGCTCACCCACACCCGCCCTGGTGCAAGTCCAGCACAGCACAGCCTAAGGCAAAAGCAAGGCACCCCTCACCGCTCCTGCAGCTGGCGAGGAGTGATGCGCTCATCCCGGGGGATCAGCTGCAGCGGCGCTGGCGCTGCGTCGTTGGCGGCAGCCTGCCCCGTGAATGCGGCGTAGTCATACGTTGACAGCGTGGCGGCGGTGATGGCGGGGGAGGTGCCGCATGCAACGCAGGCGGGTGACCTGCAAGAGGTGGACACAGATTGTGTCAGGGCACATTCGCCAATCGACACCATTACAGCAGCACACAGTGACAGCACTACACATGCAAGCCTGCCCGCACGCGGCAGTCGTCCACTGCTCCAGCAGCTCACTTGGCACGCAGCTTGACGGAGTGGAAGCGGCCAGCCGCGCAGTCAATGGCCAGCAGGCGGCGCGACAGCGGCTCCCCCACCCCCGACAGAAGCTTGATGGCCTCCAGCGCCTGTGGAGGGAGCGGTGGTAAAACGCAGTGCGGCAAGTGCAACTTCACGGTTGCATTATCGGTGGCGTACTGATGGCGCAGACGCACACTCACAAACACCAATCAGAAACACCCCGCCGTAAACAACAAGAGGACAGTGGCCCTGCGCGCACACCCCCAAAATGCCCCGCACCGAGCCAGTTCTGGGCGCGCACCTGCAGCGTGCCAATGACTCCTGGCACCACGCCCAGCACGCCGGCATCCACACAGCGCGCACAGTTGCCCGCCGCTGGCGACTCGGGGAACAGGCAGCGGTAGCAGGGGCCTGCGAGGATAGCGGCAAACGTGCGGGATGCCTCAGTGGGGAGATGGCCGGCGCATATGGGGTGCCGGCTGCGAATTGTGTGCCCTCTTGCCCTGAGCAGCACCAATGGTGCCAAAGCTGAACGCCACGCCAAGACGCCACAGTCCAAGAGCAGCCGCGCACCGTCCTCGCCATGGCAGTAGACCGTCAGCTGGCCGTCCGTGCCGATGGCAGCCCCGGACACCAGCGGCCGCCGCGCCACGCAGCACGCGTCGCTGTAACAGGACAATTAGGGAGGAAGGGGAGTGGGCCATCAGGACTCAGCCAGTTGGAACAGCCTCCAGCAGGGGAGGTGTGGCACCAAAGCTGCTGATGTCAGGACACACAGGGTGTCAGGCATGCAGCCGCAGGCACGCGCCTGATGAGGTAGCGGGTGGGCGCATTGTCCGAGGCGTCCACAATCACGTCGTACTCGGAAATGAGCTCCACTGCGGCAGGCGCAGCACAGGCGAGGAACAACTTTGATAAGACGGAGTTGATTTGCAAACCTGGCTGACCTTGTAGACATTGCTGGCATGCAAGCGGCAGCAGGCACAACACCCCAGAACAGCCCCGGAATCCGCACCTGCATTCTCGGGCGTCAGGCCCTCCAGGTACGTCTCCACCAGGATGCTGCTGTTCAGCGCGCGGCACGCCTCGGCCGCCGACAGCGCCTTGTGCACACCCACGCTGGCCTCCCTGCATAATAACCAGCGGGCGCAGCTGCACAGGGTTGCGGTGCTGCACTTGCTGGAGGGATGTGCCGAACTGCTGCCAGATGGGTGCAAGGCGAGCACACACTGTTCTCCGTAACGCACCAGCTGCCCCACCAGGCACTTCCAATTCCCGTCCACTTGCCTGTGGATGACCTGGCGGTGGATGTTGCTCAGCTCCACTGTATCTCGGTCCACAATGCCCAGCCGCCCCACGCCCGCTGCCGCCAGGTAGAGCGCCGCCGGCGAGCCCAGCCCGCCCGCTCCGATGATGAGCACGGAGCCGCGGCACAGGCGCGCTTGCGCTGCAAGGGGAGCGAGGTGCGGTGCTGGCAGTGGGTGGGCGCTGCAGCGAGGCACTTGTCGCTGGGCCCCTGGGGCGAGGCAGGCGAGCGCAGGGGTGCCCCCAGGGTTCCGGAGGGTTCACTGCTGGCAGCGCCCTCCCGCCGGTCCCCAGCCACCCACCTTGCACTCCAAAGCTGTGCAGGATGATCTGCCGGCTGTACCGCGAGATCTGCTCCTTGTCCAGGCCGTGGTGCATGCCGTCCCAGGGCGCAAACGCCGGGAAGGCGGCGCTGCCGCGATTGGCGGCAGGGGCCACGGCGGGCGCCTGCGCTGCCGGCGGCTGCTGCGAGCGTTTCAGCGCTTCTAGTTCAGCCTTGAGTGCCTCATTCTCGGCTCGCAGGCGCTCCAGCTCCTCGGAAGTGGACATAGGGAGCGCTCGCTGCCAATTGCGTGCGCTGGGGGGCCAGTCGTCAATGCCCACAGCAATCGGCAGCAATGCAATGTTGCATCGCCTTTTGCCGAGGCCACTCCTGCTGCGGCAGCCGGCACAGCAGCTCCCCATGTTGCCACAACCCCAAGCTGCTGGGCCCGGCGCTGCTGCTGCGCACTCCTGGTACGCGATTGATCGCCTTGAGAACCGCAGCGCCGCCAGCAGTCGCTCACCACCCGAGCAGCCTTGCAGCAGGCGGGCAGCAGCATCTATGTCAGCGCGCAAGCTGCTAGAAAAGCTGGGGCAGGAGGCGCTACGCTTCAGGCCGGTGCGCGCAGGGCCAGCCCGCTGTTGCCTCCTGAGCAGCGGCAGGCGGCGCGCGACACCACTGCGTTGCCCTCCCCCTCAGCCCTCTCGCACCTCGCCCCTGATTTATCTACAGGTGGCGGGCTCCTGGCACAAGCCGGCCATCAGCGCCAAGAACGCTGCGCGGCTGCGCAAGGAGACGCTGGCAGAGGGCGGGGAATGGGCGTACGAGCGGGCAGCAGAGCCGGCGCGGCGGCGCAAGCCCAAGGGCCACAAGCACGACCGCGAGAAGCCGCTGCGGTGCGCTGATGGATAAATGCATGCTAAATCTTTGAAGGCTTGCTTGGTTTGTGCGATGCTTGCAGTCCCTTGTTGGGTACTGTGCTGCACTGTGCGGCATGTGCCATGCGGTCTGTGCCTTGCGGAGGTGCGACAGTCACCTGCACCAGGCTTGCCATGCTGGTTGCCACCGCCGCTGCCACCGCAGGGAGGCGGAGATTGCCAGGAAGCTGGAGCAGGGTGATAAGCGGATAGCAGACTACCGGGCGGCGCAGGTGCGCAACCGGGCTGATGCAGCTTGATTGATGTGCACAGATGATGTGTCTTGTACCTGGCGCTGGCCGTTGGGGTGGCTCATGTGTTTCCTTGCGCGTGCCGCCTGACTGGAACCCCCACTGCTCCTCCCACTACTCCTGCCCCGCAGCATGCGCCCATGCGGGAGGCGTCCTTGATGGACCGCCTGCTGCTCACACCCAAGCAGATCCGGCAGAAGGTCAAGAACGGATGAAAGCCGGCCAGCGCTGAAAGCAGGCGCCGCCGCAGAGCAGGGTGCTTTGCGGCTGTCTTGCAGATGATATTGCAGCGAGGCCTGCTGCCCGATATTATGCATCACTATTCTTCGTGCACTATTGCTCGTCTCAGCTCAGCAGTGTAAACTTACAGCGCTCAACTGGAATGGCAGCTTTATTGGCATGAAATGCAGATGATGGGGCAGGAGAGCGGCAGGCCTGCAGGTCAGCACAACTGCTCACTGCTGCTGGTGCTGCTGGTGCTGCACAGCAGAGGAGTAGGAAAGTGCGGCAGGGTCAGCTCGGCTTGGATGATCTGCACAAGACTGGCTGGCCAGCCAAAGCAAGCACAGTTGACGGTTTTTTGGCAGCCTAGCCCCTCACCTCACGCAGCACGTCGATCACCGAGCTGAAGGAGAACCACTCCGGGATCTGTTCCCCTGCAAACATGCAAATGAAAGGATGAGTGAGGCACGCATTTAGGTCTTGGGATGTGCAAGGAACACACTGGGAGGTATGCACAGTGCGGCCACAAAGGCAGGCAGGTGGTGCCACGAGCCACCTTCCATGCCGCAGACCACAGGTTGAGTCGCGCTCCACCGGTCGGCACATTCCATCCCCTTGCCTCCCCACCCCTCGCACCGCTGCGCAGCATTTGGCGGAACTTGGTGCCGCTGAGCTTCTTGGTGTGCAGCCCCTCGGCCTCGGCAATGTCGGCGGTCACGTAGCTGCGGGGTAGTGGGAGGGAGGGGGTAAAAGTGTAGGTGGGCAAGCGAGGGACTGAGGGAGTAACGTCAGCACAGCCACAGGCAGTCGTGAATACAGGTGGCAGGGCCCTAGCGGCACGGTGCAGACAGGGCAAACAGCCCACCACGTCCTGCTTGTCCATACGTAACCAATGGCCACTCACCCCTTCTCCTCGGTGTACACCACGTTGAGGGAGGGCACCGTCTTCATGCCCAGCTCCCGGGCGTGCGCCTTGGCAAAGTCCTGGGCATCGTAGTGGCCATAGAAGTCCTGCACAGAGGGGGGGCAAGGCAAGTGCTGTTGGAGGTGCTCTGGGGCCCTGGGGAGGCATGCATCTCCCCGCCTGTGAATGAAGCACTGCGCCCTGCTGCTGCTCCCAGCCGGCCCCCACACGCCAGCGCACCTCGCCGGTGAGGCTGGACTTGCAGCCCGCCATGTCACGGCCAATGATGAAGTGGGTGCAGCCGTAGTTCTGTTGTGAAGGAGGGGGGAGCACGTGGCATGAGTGATATGTAGCAGCCTCGGGTCCAGGCAATGCTGCTGCCAACGCTGTGCGCTGGCTGGCTACAGGATGGGGCATGCTTTGCACAGGGCCCCAGCTTGCAGCTTCCCCCAGCCCCACCCTTCACCTTGCGGATGATCATGTGCTGGATGGCCTCGCGCGGGCCCGCCATGTGCATGGAGTAGGGCAGGTAGGCCCACCTGCGGGGTAGGCACACAGTGGCAGGGAGGTTGACCGCAGAGGCCGCTGCGGTGTACGGTCCCGTCTGCTCAGAAGCACTGGCCGCGTCTGGGGCATGCTGTCTGCAGCCACCCAAGCTGCACCACAGCCACACCTGTCCCCCCCACCCGCCCGGCTCCCCGCCCACCTGACGCGCGGGTTCTGCACCTCCTTCTGCAGCACCTCGTATGTGTGGTACCGCACAATGCCCGGGATGTCGTCGTCCTGCACAGGGGCAGGGGCAGGGGCGCAATGGATGTGGCAGTAGGGCCAAGTTGGGTTGGTGAGCTGGGCCAGCAGCAGGACAGTCAGTTCCTCCAGGCTTTCCGGACGCCCCCGAGCCCCGCCGGCCCACTCCACTCCAGGGGCAGCCAGCCCACCTGGGTGGGGCCGCAGGTGGGGTGCACCAGCACCACGCCATCCCGCACCACGTTGGGCGCATCCAGCGCACGGATGAACAGCTCGTAGTGCGCGCGGTGGATGGGGTTGCGGCACTGCACATTTGTCAGCAGGAGGGGCATGCAGACTGTGATTCAGCACGGCATCGGGAAAAGCCGGATAGGCAGCACCGGGAGCAGTGGGCATGAGAAACCCGCAACCAAGCCCACCGAGTGCCCACCCTGCCTCAGCGCTGGCTCTTTTAACCTCCTATGACAGCCGCACACTTTTCTCACCTGGAATGCCACCACATCAGTGTTGGGCGGCAGCTCGCTCCGGACCTGCTCCGGCGTGTGGCACGGGAACACGCTGCGGCAGAGCGGCGGAGGGGGTGTGATTAAAGGGTGTGTGAGCAGCAAGTCGTACACACAAGGGTCAGGCTCTTTGCCTGTGGTTGGTTGGGGCGTGCCGAAGCTGTGTAGCATGCCATGCAGCTGACCAACCCAGTCCCCTTTGCGCCCATGCCGACGCACTGCCCTCTGCCTCCCTGCCTCACCGCGTGGGCAGCTCGAAGCCGGTGACCTTGCCGCCCAGGTAGAAGCGGCCTCGCTCCGTGGCAATCATGGACACTGGTCGGAAGAATGAGGAGGGGAGGAGGGGTTGCGTCTTAGCCAAACGGCGAGCAGGCAGTGTCAGCACGGCAGCAGGAGCATAAGAGGCTGGAACACGCGACCACGTCGGCCAAGCACACATGTTCAAACGTGCTGGATGGTAGTTGGCTGCCACATCGCTGCACTGTTTCGCTGACCTGCGGGGTGCTCCAGCGAGGTGGAGCCGTAGCACTTGCTGGCCTCAACCACCTGCCCAGGGAAGCAGCAGGGCAAAGCCAGTTCCGCCTTGTCAGTTTCAGCATAGGTACTCTCGTTTCGGCTCAGACGGTGTGATGCACGGGCAACATTGAGGCTGCACGACACGCGCAAAGAAACCCTGTCTGCCCGCTCACCTTGTTGGGCTGCCAGCGGGACTCCACATCCATCACAGCCACGTCCTGCCCCTTGTACGTCAGCAGCACCTGTGGATGGAAGCAGAAGGAACGAGTGCATACCGATGGACCTTTGTGCAAGGAGCAGCTGCCGCGGTGTGCGAAATGGCTGGCTGGTCTGGAATGCGTGCCGGGTTTTGTTTTGTCCCTGAACAGACTCTCGCAATTCCAAGCGAGTGAAGCACCTCACCTTGGCGCCCGGCTTGATGGCATCGTTGGAAGTATCCATCACCACAGGCAGGCCAAACAGGAGGCCAGAGGGCAGCCTGCATGGGCAAGCAGGGGAGGGGATTTGGTGCAGCGTAAGCAAGGCCGTGCATGACACTCAGCAGGCCGCCCTGGATTGCTTGCTTGATGGCTTGCAAGCTTGCGGCCTACCATTGGCGTGGCCCGCAGCCCATCCAGCAGTGTGACCAAGTGTGGCATGCCATGGCACATCACAGCAGGCAGCAGCATTGTTCCTCACCGCATGCGCTCCACCACGGAGTGGTAGGCATCCTCGTTCATGAAGCCATCCAGCGGCGTGAAGCCGCCCACAGTCAGCAGCTCCACATCGCAGGCCTGCGGGTAGATGGGGCAGCGGCAGAGGGGCAGTGTGGTTGTGCATGCCGCAGGTTCATGGCCGGGCAACAGGGCTGGTGCATGCAATGACCCACAAAGGCTCTGCATCAAGACATGTCTTCAATAGCCTGCCCAGCTGGGCAGCAAACACACACCTGGCGCTCCGTCAGATCCAGCTGGTACTGGCAGCGCTGCCGCGCCGCCTCTGCCGCCGCGCTGCCGGCCATGAGGTTGACCAGGCCGCTGCCGCCGTGCGGCAGGATGTGCCCGTCCGGCCCCCGCTCAATCGTGCCGTCCGTGTCACCATTGGTGGCGGCGGTCGAAAAGGCTCGGCTGGCAGCAGCCAGAGGCGCCGCAGCCTGCACATCACAAGGTTGCGTAGGCAGAACAGAGGTCCGGCAAACTGCACCAACAACGAGGACTACCCGCAGGTTCCTGGGCGGCAGGCTGCTGCGGCGGCACTGCCGCCGAGGCCCGCACCTGCTGCAGAAGCGGCCGCAGCGCCGCCTGTGAAATCTGGCGCAGCATGTCTGCTGCAAGGGGCTGCCAGAGGCGCTGCAGGAGAGGGGCGGCAGCTCAAACCCGAGCGACCCGCTGCTGAGCGAGGCTGCGGCGACCTGGGTTGCTATCAATGATCAGTTAGACAATTGCACACGATGCAAGTGTCTTTTGGCGCAGCAGCAGCACCAATTCAACGCTGCCGGTCAGCCAGCACCCTCTTCATGGCCCCTGCCCATTCCCCAACGCTTCACAACAGCCCCACATTGCCTCACAGTCTATTGCAATAGCGCAACCAGCCGTGTGCACTCCCAGCTCCTCAACAACCAGGCGGCTCCCGCGAGAACAGCACCAGCAGGCCTGCCCGCGCGCCATCAGCTTCTGGCAAATTCACTGGACGTGTAGCATCGGGCGCAGCGGGCGATGGCCAGCCCGGCCCACCCGCCACCGGTAGCCGCCAGCAGTGTCACTGCGGCAAGGGCCGCAGCAGCAGCGAGCATGGCAGCAGCCACGCAGCAGCAGCAGCAGCAGGCGCCGCCCGCTGGTGCCATGAGCAGGCTGTGGGACAGTTCAAGGTGGGGCTGCAGACAAGCTGCCCTGCACGGCGGCCGCCGCCTGCCAGGTTGAGAAGGGCAGGAGGCGCCGGGGTGTGGCATGTGAGTAGCCCACCATGCTGCCCATCAAGCCTCCCCATGCTGTTCCGCCTGCTGCAGAATGTTTGTTGCTGGCGGCGCGGCAGGCGCAGTGGCGCGCACAGCCACCGCCCCGCTGGACCGCATCAAGCTGCTGTTCCAGGTGGGCCCCCATGCTACCCTGGCTGCTATCTGGGCAGCGGCAGGCGTGCTTACTGGGCATGCAAGTCTTGCCTGCTGTGCTCCTCTGCTAAAGGGACAGCTCTTTTTCCTGGACCATCTCGTCGAGTGAAGCAAACCCAAACTGTTCCCATGCCTGCCCACACCTCACCCACCTGCAGGTGCAAGCCGTGCCATCGGCGGGCACCAGTGCCACAGCATACACAGGTGTCGGCCAGGCGGCTCGCAAGATCCTTGCGGAGGAGGGGCTGCGCGCCTTTTGGAAGGGAAACGCGCTCAACATCATCCGGTAGGACGGCCAGCAGCTGCCGTGACAACTGATTGCTGCCTGCCTCGTGCCCTAAGCGGTTGACTGGCCGTGGTGGAGGCAGACCATATTGTTCGCGCCCAGGCCCTTGTTCGTCATGCCGCATTCGAAACCAACTGCTCACACATGCCTGCCTGCCTGCCCACCCTGCTGCCATACCCTTCCCGCCCCGCAGCATCTTCCCTTACTCAGCAGCGCAGCTATCTTCCAACGATCAATACAAGCGGCTGCTGGCAGACGAGCATGGCGAGCTGAGCGTGCCACGCCGCCTGCTGTCGGGCGCGTGTGCCGGCATGACGGCCACGGCGCTGACCCACCCGCTAGACACGATGCGGCTGCGGCTGGCGCTGCCAAACCACGGCTACCGCGGTGGGTGGATGGGTGGGTTTCTCGAGTAGGCATGGTGGTCTGGTGGGCCTGTTCTAGAGCCATGCGGCTGCGCTGGCACAAACACGCGCCCCCAGCAGCTGACACCTGGCCAATGCTTGCCCCCGGCCCCCACTCACAGGCATGGCGGACGGCTTCCTCACTGTGCTGCGCACTGAGGGCGTGCTGGCGCTGTACAAGGGGCTGGTGCCCACCCTGGTTGGCATCGCGCCCTATGCGGGTGAGGGGCAAGGGGATGGCTGTGGTAGGAAAGGCTTGAAGGACTAGGCAAGCTGGGGTCTGTGGAGGCGATGTAACACATTGCTTCCATGTGGAGCAGCTGCTGTATGGGTTACTGCTGCCAGCAGGCTTGCTCACAACCACTTCCCCACTCCTGTGCCCGCAGCCCTCAACTTTGCATCGTACGACCTGCTGAAGCGATACGTGTATGATGCAGGCGACAAGTGAGTGCCTGGGGCTTGGGGTTAGCAGGCGTCGATGGTGCAATGCCTGCTGCTTGTAGAACTGCTTCATTCAAGCGGGTGGCTTTGGCTGCTGCCATTACCGTCCTGTGCTTCAACATGCTGTGCCCCATCCTTGATTTTGCCCCTGCCCCCCGCAGGAAGCAGCACCCGGGCGCCAACCTGCTGATGGGCGGCGCAGCGGGCACCATTGCGGCGACTGTGTGCTACCCTCTGGACACCATTCGGCGGCGCATGCAGATGAAGGGCACCATGTACAGCGGGCAGGTGGGTGTGTGCTACAGTGTGTGTTGCACGTGTGGGGGCAAGGCGCAGGTGGAATTCCATGCGTGCGCCCGCTGACGTCATGGCAGTGGTAGCACAGGAACTATGCTCACGACCGAGTTGCAGCTCTTCCCCTCTGCTTGCTTGTCCCACAGAAGTTTGACAAACACTCTCCGCCCCTGTCCCTCCCTCCGCAGCTGGACGCGTTTGCCACCATCTGGCGCAGCGAGGGCCTGCGCGGCTTTTACCGCGGCTGGGCCGCCAACTCGCTCAAGGTCATCCCCCAGGTGGGCGGTGGGGGTGAAGGTGTAGGGCAGGGCTGGGCAGGGCTGGGCAAGGTATGTGCAGGCTGCCCCTGTGGGCTGCTGTGGCTGTTGTTGGCTGCAGAACTGGGCATGACAAAGCATTGCCCTTCTGTTTCTCAGTCATTGCATGCTGCTGCGTTAACACCGCCCTTCCTTTGCCCGCCCCACTTCTGCCCTACTCAGAACGCCATCCGCTTCGTGAGCTACGAGGCACTTAAGGGCCTGCTGGGCATCAAGAAGGCCAAGACCGACACATGACGGCGCCATACTATGCATCACAGGGACACAAGTGGCATGATGATCATGCGCGCCAGGGCATCAGTCTGTGCAAATCATGCAAGCCACACCGGCATTGCAAGTCGATGGCTTGAGGCATGACATGCAACAGATGGTCTCGCAGCTGCCCTCAAAGCCGTTGTGCTCCCACTCGAAAGATGCATGACGCCCCATGGACCTAAAAAATGACTGCAAACTGCTCTGTATCATTTCTCGGCATGCTTGCTGCTGCTGATTGTAAACCCCCTCTCATTCGCCATGATCACCAGAAGTTGGAGCCACGGCGCTGCGTCGCTACTTTGCCATTGCGTTGAGAATCTGTGCCGGAAACACAAGAGGCCACAGCCAATGCAACCGCCGCAGGCGGCTACACTGTATGGTCCAAGCCATGTGAAGCGCCTATATCCACATCTCCCGTCGGCCTCCGTTACATTGCATCACCATCCACCCGCCACTCTGCAATGCACCCCTCCATGCTGGCAGTCAGAAAAACCAAGCAGACCTCCTCATTGCTGCGGGACAATGGCACCACTGCAACGATGCAGCTCTCGTGCGGCCCGCTGCCCTGCTGCTTGCTCCTATTGCCGCCGCCACCTGCTGCCTGCATATCTGCCGCCGCCCCGCCTCCTGCGACCGCCCCTGCCCCTGCTGCCGCTTTGCCGCCGCCTGCAGCAGACGCTGCTGCCGCCTGCTGCTCAAACATCTTGATGCGGGCGCTGAGGGAGGCGGAGCGAGGTGGCGCCTCCTGGCCGCTGCTGCCGCTGCTGCCGCCACCGCTGCTGCTGGGCTTCACACCTGCAAGTGGGTGGGCACGATACAAGAGCAGCTCAGCAACCTGGGAAGCCACAGACGTGCCTCCTGCCCACCAGTTTGCAGGTCAGCATGCAGCAAGCACCAGCCCCTCCTGCCGCCCACCTTGCAAGCTGCGGACGTATCGCCATGCACCGTCGCCCTGCCGGCTGCACAGCACGGGGCAGCCGTCAAAGCCGCCTCCCGCCAGCAGGCCATCTGACAGGAAGGCCAGGCTTTTGAGCGGCAGGCAGGGCAGCGCCAAGTGCTGCACCCGCCCCGCCGCCTCCGCCGCTGCTGCATCCAAGCTGGCGGGGTCTTGCAAGTCAATGCCGCTTAGCAGGGTCAGCTGGGAGCCCTGGCTGGCCACAGCCAGGCAGCCGCCGCCTGGGCTGAAGGCAGCAGCCAGGCCCCAGCCGCCCGCCAGCGGCAGCTCCAGCAGGCAGTCGCCAAAGCGGCTGCCGGCCAGCGCTGCGAGGGCGGGCTGGCCGTCCACGTCTGCAGGGGTGAAGGAGCAGGGTGGCGGGGAGGCTTGCGGCATACAAAAGTGTGGGCAGCCAGCCAACGTAGCAGGCAAGATATGTGCAGGAGGTCGCATGGCAGCAAACGGAGCAGTGGGTCAAATTGATGGCTGCAGGACAGCGGGCAAGCTGCAGCCCACCTGGCACGGCTGCATTGAAGAGCCGCAGCTTGCCGTCGGTGCTGGCCGTTGCAAGCACCAAGCCCGAGGGGTGCCATGCCACTGCCTGCAGCAGGTCAGGAGAGCAGGTCCTGCGGTCATGCTGTCATGCCAAATGATCAGCAGCACTGCCATGGTCTAGTCCCCAAATCGACAAGCGCGTTCCATCAGCTTGCAGTTGATGCATTCCTGCCCATGCGTTCCTGCCCCAGAGCCAGGCAGCCTGCAAACACATGGCAGCGCACCATGACCGCCGACCCGTGCTTTTTCTTGATCAGTCGGGGCGCCCACACGTCCTTGGCCTCGTTGTGGTAGCACACATCCACCGCCCGCTCGCTGGCACCCAGCGCAAACCTGGCAGGGCAGGGGGTTGAGAGCTTAGGCGGGCAGGCAGGTGGTGGGCGGAGTTGCAGGGCGAGGGAGAGCAGGGGGCATGGCGGCATGGCAGGGCATGGTGCAACATTGACGCATGGTGACTTTCCACGTGTGACCAGCCAGCAGCATGGCTGCGCTGCCACATGTCATGTCAAGGCCTCTATCGCCATGACCATGGCAGCCCCCCTCACTTGCGGCCGCCGGGCGCCCAGGCGCAGCACAGCCCCGCTTTGGTCAGCCGAGTGATGACCATCTCCGGCCGCCACTGCTCCTGCTGCTTGCCGCTGCCGCCACCAGTACTGCTGCTGTTGCCGGGCTGCTGCGTCCACACAAAGGCGTTGCGGTCGTGGCTGGCGCTGACCAGACGTGCAGGCCCCTTGCTGCCGCCGCCAGCGGCGAAGGCCAGCCCAGAGACTGTGGACTCGTGGCCCTCCAGCTGCGCGATCTCTCGTCCCTCTGGCCAGCTGTAGAGCACAACGTCATTGGTGGGCGTGGCCACGGCCAGCAGGGAGGGCCCCGCCGCTGCGGCAGTCACGCCGTGTTGCAGGCGGTGGACTGCCACTGCCATGGTGGTGTGTTGATCGATGTGCCGGTGCGATCAGTGCTCCTGTAGGGCCCTGGCTACTCCTCTAGTCAATTCTGCATGCAGCTGTTCGCAGCTGCATGAGCTCAAAGCCCTCCTGCCGCAGGCCGATTGCAGGTGTGATCAGCACGATGAGCTGGGACGCCACGCCCGCCGGGCTGCTGGCGGTGCTCGAGAACCCCAAGTGGGGCGTCGCCAGGGCGTGCCAGGCGGTGGAGGAGTGCATCCTGGCCAATGGGTGAGGCATGGGCAATCAGGAAAGGGTCTGATGGGCCAGGGGCGCGCTGAAGGCGCCCATCGCCGCGCGAGCATGGCGCCGGCGGGCTTGCAGCGCTTGCTGTCGGCATCAACACACGCTGAGATCACCTATGATATTGATGCGGCTGCCACAGCGGACTGTGCCGCTGTTGCCGCCGCTGCCGCCGCCGCCGCCGCACCCTGCTCTTTCTTTTGCGTCGTGTGCTGCAGTTGATGTTTACAGCACTTCTCCCTGCTTGCCCAATGCTGCAGCGACAACCTGCGAGGGTTCTTTGAGCAGTGCTTCCCCACGCTACTCAAGCGGCTGTTTGGCTATGATGGGCCCAGCTGGCTCAACCTCGTTGCGCGGGTGCGGCTCTTGGCAGGATTAAGCTGCTGCTGTGCATGGTGTATAGGCTGACGCAGCTTGCCACCGCACAAGCTGTGAGCTGGTTGCATGCTGGAGGTTTGGCATGGAACTCCATGGTGACTGTTCGCCACCTGTCAGCTCTCCCGCTCGCTGCCCCACCGCATCAATCCTGTGCAGAGCCCCAAGGAGGCGGATGCGCGGGCGCTGCTCAAGCTGCTGAGCCCCACGGGCGTGCTGTTCACAGCCATGTACAGCGCGGACGCTGACGGCGCCACGCAGTTCTTCTTCCCAAAGGAGCGCCTGCCCACGCACACGCAGGTGGGGCTGTGGGGTGGGCGCCAGGGTGCGTGCGTAGCAGCAGGAGCAGCCCGGCAGGCGTCTGTCGCATGTTCAGCCTGCAGTTGCACTGTTTGGATGCCAGTGCAATGTTCTAAGTCATGCCTGTCCACCCTTGGCCCCACACAACCTTCGTTCCTGTATCCATCCCCAGATGCTGCTGGCCTCGCCGGCGGGGCGAGCCGAGCTGGAGCGCTGGCCGCAGTACCAGCGCGGCGCGATCGTGACTGACGCCTCGGGCCGCTGCCACGTCAAGGTGTGCTTGTTGTTGTTGTGGATGCATGTGCACGCCTCCTGCTGCCCTCCTGCTGCTGCCCACGAGTTTTGGCGCTGGCAGCCATGGTGCATCACTCCTCTTCATCGCCAGCCTGGCCGCTTGTTTGCCTGCACAGCAGCCACCAACCTGTCTGCCTGCCGCCCCGCCCCTCCCGTGCCGCAGCTGGGTGTGTTCCAGTTCTTCCTCTGCTGGTTTGCGTTTTACGTCATCAAGGGCGACGGCGGCGGCGGAGTGGATGCGCTGCTGTCGCGCCCCCAGTCCGCAGGCCTGACCAGCTCTGTCCGCAAGGTGAGCTGCAAACATGGTTGGCATATTTTGGTACATGGTTTCACTTCATCTTGTGCTGATTGCGGCGGTCTAATTTGTTGCGGTCTGCTGCACTGCATGCGCCCCGTTGGGCTACCGTGGCACGCAGCCATGCGCTTAGCTGGCCCCTGCCCTGCCCTCCCCGCAGGCCGCCGACGCGCTGCACCTGACTGTGCGGGGGCGGGAGAGCGAGGCAATGCGGCACCCATACCTGGCGGCCCTGCGCCAGCTGCTGCTGGAGCTGCTGCCCCGCCCCTCGCTGGCCGCGCAGCAGCTGCCCGCGGCCACGCCCGCCAAGGGTGAGCCTTGTGTTGTGCGCAGCTGTGCTGCTGCTGCAGCTGCTGCTGTTTTTGCTGCCATTCTGCTGCTGGCTCATGCCGCTGTCACCGTTGTACTGCTGCGTTCTGCTCATCCAAATTTCGTTCGCAACATGCCTGCCTCCAAATCCCCGCCAGCCATCTCATCCACTGAACTGCCGCCCATCCCTCCGCCACCCCGCAGTTCCAGGCAGCCCCTTCTTCCGCACGCCCTCCACATCCGCCAAGCGCCAGGCGGACAGCGCCACGCGGGGCGCCACCTTCTATTCTGTGCTGCTGGAGTTTTGGGTGACAGACGGCGATGAGCCGGTGCCGGCGGCGCCAGGCACCACCCCCGCGGCAGCACCCCCTGGCGCGCCCATGTGGTGAGCGCTGTAACGAGGCAGCAGCAACACACGGGGTGCAGCAGGACAACTGCATCCTGCCCTGCTTGCCTGTCAACTCCTGCTGTGTTGCCGTCTTGCTGCTGTTGTCAAGGGCCTGAGCTCGCTTTTGCTCCAAGTTGGGCTGAACTCAGCCCATGATTGCACCACCCCAACCCTCGCCTCATCATCTTCCCCACCACCGCAGGAGCACCACGTATGAGCCGCCCTCCGAGGACCTGCTGGAGGCGCTGACTGAGCTGGTCAAGTACGCCACCGTGGCAGACAGCGGCACCAAGCGGCAGCCCGCCCAGGCCGCCGCGCCCTGGCTGCCGGCCACGCAGCTGCACACGCTGCTGCCGCCGGCCGTGGCGGCGCAGCGCGGCGGCAGCGCCGCCGGCCCGGCAGCGGCGGCGGCGGCGGTGCCGCTCATCCTAGCGGGGCCCTCCAAGCTGGGTGCTGCCGCGCAGGCGCAGGCGCAGGCGTTTGCGCGCCGCCTCTACCGCTTCTTCCGCCGCGCCCTGGCGCTGTGGCCGGAGCAGCGCAGCATCAAGCCGCTGCTGCGCTGCTTCCTGGCTTACATCGCACCCTGGCGCACCAGCTCTGCTGCGCCGCTGCTGCTGCCGGGTGCAGCCGCCACCGCGCCGGGGCATTCCGCTCTGGCCTCCCACCTGACGGC
>VFQO010007610.1_pt1 | contig 39843 bp, 64 predicted proteins | sample 3512331 | NCBI WGS metagenome assembly VFQO01 (sample SAMN10412371, study PRJNA504923) | tailings metagenome | isolation source: Replicate 3 from Balatoc abandoned mine | place: Philippines: Itogon, Benguet | collected 2017-08-28 | reverse complement strand
CCCACGCGGTTGGCTGGTCAAGTGGAGGCTGCAATGAGGAGTTAGCTGCGCGCCATGCGCCCTGGGCCTCCTGTGCATACCGGCTGCTCGATGCCTGGCCAGCAGGCAACCAGCCACCCCTGCTACGCCAGGTTTCTGCCACCAGTTAGCACAGCCAGCGTGCATCTGGTGGATCAAGGTCAGGTCGATGATCAAAGATACTAACACGAGGAAGTTGGTTAGCAAAACAGGCTAGCACGTACCTGGTAGATCCAGGGGTTGCCGGGCCAGCCGTCCACAGGGTGGGGTCCGTTGGGGTCGGGATGCAGCACATACTCCATCCTGCACCGCAAGGCGGTAGGGCAAAGTGCGACACGCAAGTAAGCAGCAGGCAATGCAAACCGAGCAGCAGGTGCTGTACCCCGAGTGCAGCACGTACTCCACCCTGCACAGCAGGGCAAGACAGTGCAAGTCGGCAGGGACGAGTGCATGGCAAAATGGCGCTTCCACACTGGGGCTCTGTTGAGTCATCCTCACTCCAGCCTGTTGTGTCAACAACACCTCGGCCTCTGCTCTCTCATTCCCATCCCACACAGCAGCCCCAGCCCCCTCACTTGACACGGCGGTTGAAGTCGATGCGGCGGAAAAAGGCATAGTCCCAGCGCTGGCTGACCCTGCAGGAAAACGGAAGTACAGGCAGGGCATGACGCACAGCATTGCACCCGACGCACAACTTGGTGTTGTGTGCACAGTGCATGTGCTCTCTGCCCATGCCTGGCCCTGAGCAGATGAACAGACTTCATGCGCAGACAAGCACAGTTCACCCTCCGTGTGTTCCATGCACCGACATCACACCCTCGGGCACGCGGTCTGGGCAACATGCCCAGACATCTTGCCACCAATGCACCGACATGCACGATTCACCCTCCTACTCACCACTCAAAGTACTTGCACTCAGAGGCCAGCACAATCTCGCGGTAGTTGTAGCTGCGGCAGGGAAGTGCAGCAGGGCAGTGTATTAGTGCAGGGCAAACCTGCCATGGGGGCTTGCAGCCAGGGGCAGAGGCATGTGGTATGCAAGGGACAACCGCTGCTGTCCCAGCCCGTGGCGCAGTGACAGCATGAGCGGCGCAACCAGCGCTCCTGCTGGCATGCAAGCCAGCAAGCAAATAAGCAATGAGAAGCGCTCACCCGCGGATAGTGGTGTTGTCAGGCAGGCGCCAGCCGTACGGGAACATCTGCAGGGGGCAGGCAGGGCACAGCACGCTGCACATTGGTGGAGGCGGCGGCGGCGGCAGCAGCAGCAGCGGCGGCAGCTAAGGCAGGCGGGCAGGCACTGTGGTTGATGCCATTGGTTGATGGGGTGCCATTGGTTGTGCAATAGCTTCACAGAAGCTTGTGCCCCAACAGTGCCGAATCCCAGCACACAATGGCACTGCTTGCCTGCATCGCCACAGCGCCATGCTTGACGGCATGCCATTGGCTGGACAACCAATCAAAGCAGCAGGACACAGCCACAGCAACATGCACAGCCGCAAGATGGCACCAAGACGTGCCTGCATGGCCACCGCTCCGTGCTTGATGAACATGCCATTGGTCCAGCCCGCGCCGTGCATGCCCAGCAGCACGTCGGTGTGCTGCAGCAGCTCCATGGCTTGCAGCAGCGGCTCCTGCGGGCGGCCGAGAAGGAGCATGAACACGAAAATGAGCAATTAGTATGCCCGGGGAGGTGGGTGGGTGTAATGCGGCAGCATATTGGCAGGTGCATATCGGCCGTGTGTTCCGGCCTGAAGCAGGCACGCGCAGCCATGCCCCCCTGCAAGCTGCAGACACGGCTGCAAATCAAGCCCCAAGCTTCTGTGGTTGCATGGCTGGTAGGCAGAGCAGCAGCGAGGCCAGGGGCATGGGAAAGCAAGCCGCAAGCTAGTGGCCGCCCAGCAAGCCGCCGCAGGCTGCTCCCATCGCTAGAGAACTCAGGGCGCACCTCAAAAGTGGTGACCCGCAGCGTGACGTTGTAGTTGGACAGGATGTAGCTGCGCAAGGGCAGATTGCGCAATGCAGACATGTGTCAAGCAAAGTTGCAAGGCGCAGCATGCCAAGCGCATCAGGCAAGCTGCTCCATTCAGGAGAGCATGCGGCAGGCCACAAACAGCCAATGCGTGGCTGTAAATGCACGGCTGCGCAAAAACTGAATGTCTCGAAGCAGAAGCTCACCGCAGGATGTCGGGCTCGTTGAGCACGCTGAGCATACAGCCAGTGCATGCTGAGAAGCACAAGTTTCGTACCAACCAAGCTCACCGCAGGATGTCGGGCTCGTTCAGCACGCTAGCACACAGGTGCACAGCCAATACATGCCGAGCGCAAGACATTCATACCAACGGACTCACCGCAGGATGTCGGGCTCGTTGAGCACTCCACGCGAAAAGAAGTTGCGGGACATGTAGGTCACGACTGGGCGGGGGGTCTCCAGCTGGTACTCATCCGTCTGTAAGAAAGTAAGAGAGCGGGTCAGGAAAGATTAATAAATGCAGAGCAACAGCGTATAGTGAGTGGCGGGACGTGTAGGTCACGACTGGGCGGGGGGTCTCCAGCTGGTACTCATCCGTCTGCAGATTGAACAGCCAGAAATTTTCAGAGCAGCAGTGGTGAGTTGCGGGACAAGCTGCCTCCCTTGAGCACTCCCCCACCTGCCCGCACTTCCACCGCCCACCCAGCGCCGCGGCACATATTTGCCGCAGGACGGTGGGCAGCACCTGGAGCTGCTCCTGCCCCCGTTCAAATCCCAGCATGCAGCACAACAAAATAAGCATCCACCCGCCGCAGGATGGTGGCATCGCCTGCAGCTGCTCCTGCAGCCCCCTCCCCAATCCAGCTCCCAGCATGCAGCAAGCACATCAAATAAGACCCACCCGCCGCAGAATGGTAGGCATCGCCTTGAGCTGCTCCTCATGCTCCGCCGCCTGGCGCGCCACCTCAGCAGCCTCATCCAGCGCCAGCTCCTCGCTCTCGCTGCTTGCACCGCCGCCAACAGAAGCCGCTGCACCAGACGCTGCTGCTCCGGTACCGGCGGTGGCTGCGCCCCCGCCCGCCTGCTGCAGCGTGCGGCCGCCACGGGTGCGGTGGCCGCGCCGCCGCCTGCCCTCGCCGCTCGGCTTGCCGGCAGCTGCTGCCTCCCGCTCACGCAACGAGCGCCGCTTGTCAACCTCGCCGCCGCGAGCCTTCGCCTTGCCACCCGCCTGCTGCTGCTGCTCGCCATCACCCTCAGAGTCCTCGCCGTCACCCTCGCCGTCGCCGTCATAGTCGCTGTCCGGCTGCTGCTGCTGCTGCTGCTTGGCCTTGCGTGGCGGCTGCTCCTCATCATCATCGTCATCGCCATCGCCGCCCTCACTATCCTCATTATCCAGGTTCTTTGCCAGGCTGACCACATCCTTGCCAGCCTTCCAGGCTGCCTCGATGGCTGCAATCTCCTTGCGCCGCTTGGCCCACATCCTGCAAGAACCAGATGGGGCAGCATGAGTAGGGTGACAGTCGGAAGGTGCATGCCAACCAGAAGCCGGCCGAAATGTGGTGCACTGCCAGTGGGCTAGGACGCCGCCATGTGTGCATTCAGCTGGTCCACGCCAGCCCACCCATCATGTATGCACCCCACTCAGCAAGCCACTCACTGCTTGAGCTGCGGCAGCTCCTCACGCAGCAGGCCTGGCACCTCGGAGGGCGAAATGTAGTCCACCTGCGGTGGCAATGCAGCATCGCATGAGCGGCATTGGCAAGCCGTAACAGCCACATCAGCAGATGGTGGCAGTAGTTGGTGACGGAACGGCAACGAGTGGTTCAATCAGCGCGCCCTTGGCCCACAGCGAGCTGAACAGGCGGGGCAAGCCGCCCAAGCAGCGTGGCCGAACAGCAGCCTGTGCCTGTGCCTGGGTTGCCATTGAGAGCACGTACCGCCAACATCCCGCCCTCATCAGGTTGATGAGCACCCTCCACCGCACCTAAAGACACACGAACTAGAAAGATACGTCGCTTTCCATTGATGAACAGTACATCCCAGCCCTCACCAGGTCAACGTCCTCTGGGCCGATGCCCTGCCGCAGCCGCTCCATCTTCTTGTTGGAGTAGCCCTGAGAGGCAGGAGGTGAACGATGCACACTGAATAAATCGCAAGGCTGAGGCACGAAACAGCAAGCTACATCTTCTTGTTGGAGTAGCCCTGAAGGGCAGGCGCAGAACTGGTGAGAATGAGGGGCAGAATGGAGCGGGAATGCGCCACCCAGGGGTGCAAGCTCAGCTGCTGCGCACAACAAAGGGCAGCGTGCACAGCCTGCATGGCATGCAGCATGGCAGCAACAGCAAGCAGCCACTTGAATGCACTGCTCTCTGCTACCAGTAGGCTGCACCACACGCAACCTGTACTGCGTGGCGGCCGGGTTCTTGGCGCGCTCCTGTGTCACACAAGCTTCCAAGCAATGCAAAAACTGCAACATATGATTTGAAAGCGCACCCTGAACTGCGTGGCGGCCGGGTTCTTGGCGCGCTCCTGCGCCACAAACTCGCGCTGCGCGGTGCTGACAAAGGCCTTGAACACCGCCATGGCCTCCACGCGCTCCCGGATGTGGGCCTGCAGGCATAAGGGGAGGGAGCCGATCAGTCCCAGCCACAACTAAGATAACAGGCGTAGCAACATTGCCATGGCCTCCACGCGCTCCCGGATGTGGGCCTGTAGGGTGGGGAGGCAGGGATGGACCACAAACTGGTAAAGAGCTGCTGCAGGCACCTTGCATATGGCAGAACCACATGTCACCAGGCGGCTGCCGCCAGCGAAGCTGTGCTGCGATGCTGTGACGTCTGTTCTGCAACGTGTGTGCATTCTCTCCTCCTCAGCCCCATGCAACCCACCTGGATCTCGCTGCTGCTGTTCACGGCCTGGTGCTAGCTGAGGTAAAATGGTGCTTGGCAAGCAGAAAAGACACCCATTCCGCCCACCTGGATCTCGCTGCTGCTGTTCACGGCTTGGTAGTAGTTGAGCGTGTTGGTCTTGCCCACCAGCAGCGACTTGAAGCAGTGGCCGTCCACCAGAGAAAAGTCGCTGCGGGGAGGGGGCAGGAGTGACAAATTGAATGGGTGATAATTGAAGCAATGGCAATCCACCAGGGAGAAGCTGCTGCGGGGAAGCAGGTGGGACAGCGGTTGTTCCACCTGCTGTGACCCAAGTACATTGGCTTGCGTCATGCTGCACACCTCACGGTTGGACGAGGATGCAGGGCTGATGATCTCACTGCACATCCGTGCTCAAGGCATCATACGCTTGTGCCCAGCGGTGCATGACCAAAATGAGAGCACAGCAGGTCACTCTTTCCCAGCAGTCTTGCTTACCGCACATCCGTGCTCATGGCATCGTACACCTGGGCCCAGCGATTCATGACAGAGGCCGCGGTGTAGGGCAGGATGATGGGGCCATCAAAGCGGCGGTAGCTGACCACGCCGGGGCGGCACCAGCCCTGCAGCGTTGGGCAGGGAAGGGCGATAGGGCAGGTTAGCCGGGTAGGATGATAGGGTCAGGACAGGAACGAGCACTACATGAGTGGGCAGGGTGATAGGTACAGGACAAGACCATCCAAGCAGCGGCAGCTGATGACGCCCAGCTGGAAACACCATCAACATCACGCCCCAGCTCCCAACAGCGCGGTACTGCCACACTGCAGCCGCACCTGGTTCTTCATGTCGCAGTGCACCTCCTTCACAAGGCCCAGGCGCTTGCGGCACGTGGTCTCCGGCCGCGTGCCGTTGAGCTCCTCGTCCCAAACGGTGGGGCACTCTGGAGACAGGCCCTCCGTCACCTCTCTGCTTGCAGACGGAACAGCAACGGTGCAGTGGCGGTCAGCAGCAGTTGGTGTGTGCCGATCAGCTAGTCAGCCCAGACATTGAAGCACCGAAGCACCCTGGAGACAGGATATCCACTGTCACCGGACTGCGTTGAGGAGGCAGTCAAACATGGGTGGGTGCAAGCAGATGCCAGCCAATAACCACAGCAGCGTAACTACGCAAGTAAGACTTTCCAACCTGCGGCTTTGCACAACGCAGCTTCACACAACACAGCCAGCGAGCGCACCGCAGGTTGCCGTGTGCGTCTACTTGGGCCAGCGGCAGCATGCCCTGCTCTCGAAGGGTTTCAAATGCGCCCATGAGCCCCTCGTTCCAGGTGTGCCAGATGTTGTAGCTGTGGAGGCAGAGGATGTGTGAGAGCACAGTCAGGGCATAATTTTGGGCACTCGTTCCAGGTGTGCCAGATGTTGTAGCTAGGGCAGGGGAGGGGTGGAAGGGGGGTATGCAGTACGTCAGTCAATGCAGCCTGGGAATGCTGACAGCCACACGCTCCAGGTGTGCCAGGATGTTGTAGCTGGGGCAGGGGAAGGGCGGAAGGGGGGTATGCGGTAGGTCGGTTATGCAGCCTGGGCATGCTGAAAGCCACACGCTCCAGGTGTGCCAGGATGTTGAAGCTAGGGCAGGAGGGTTGAGGGGAGCAGCAACAATGCGCAATCCAGCAGCTGGACAGGCGTGCCGAATATCGCAGCACATGAGGGGAATGGCAGGTGTGCAAAGTGGGCACCTTGGCAGCCCATGTGTCGGTCGCTCTCAGCACAGCCGGAGCCAGCATGTCAGCAGCCCGCCTCCCCAAACTCTCATGCCACCAAACGCACCCAAGCCAAGTCATGCAGCCAAACACAAGACCACAAAACGGGCTCACCTGTACCGCACTTGCAGGAAGTAGGTGGGCTTGGTGGTCCAGGCGTTGCACACGGCGCGCGCGGTGGTGTACTTGATGGGCATGTAGTACCACTTCTGCCGCTGCACCTCGCCCTGCAGGCAAAACCAGACGGAAGAGCAAAGAAACTGTGAGCGGCGCAGCATATACTTGATAGGCATGTTGTACCACTTCTGCCGTTGCACCTCGCCCTGCAGGTTATAGCAGCCAAACGAGGGTTAAGAAGCAGTGAGCACTGCCCCACTTGTGCCGCCGCCCTCGCCCTGCAATTAAAAGCAGCAAGTGCATTCCAAGCATGAGCAACGCTTGCAACTCGGCTCGGCACTGCGCTCTCCTGCCGCCTCAAAAGACAAAGCACATGTACAAGCAAGACAGGTCCCAGCCTTGCCTTGATGACAATCATGGTGGGCAGCGTGGGCGCCGTGGCGTTGCCACTCACAAAGTCCACCCAGTGCTCCTCCGGCCGCGCCATGCCTGCGGGCAGAGGCAGGTACAGAGCATTCAGCGGCCCCAGGTAAGTGACAGCAAGGTAGCGCGGCAGGTGGGGCGGCATGCACTGAAGGCAGCCGTGCTGGACGGCTCTATTTGGCAAGGCGCCAGCAGACGCGGCGGCGGCGGCTGGTGATAGCAGAACAGCAGCCAGCAGCCAGACCAAGCCATGCTGCACCTGCACCAGCACCCGGCCCTGCAACATTTGAAATCAGCGCACCAGGGGGCATGTAAAAGTACATGGCCTTCTTGGTCAGCCGCACGTTGTGGAACTTGTAGTAAAACTTGGTGAAGTTGCCGTTGCCGTTGCGCACCTGCGCGGTACGTGGGTGCAGCCATGGAATGAGGAAGATGCAATGGCTTCGCAGGTAAATGCTGCAGCGACCCAGATGACGAGCGGCTGGCAAGGGTGCCAACCGCACAAGACAGTGCCGTCCGCACGGTGCCGCATGTGCAGCAGCCATACTGTCGTGCAAATCTCCCCCCGTGAAACGCACCGCATAGACGGTGGCTGACGAATACAGCTGGCCTGCCTCACCGCCGCTGCCTGGCTGCTGCTGCTGCTGGCCAATCGTGCCGACCTGCTGCGTCTGCTGCTGCTGGGTGCTGCCTGTTGCGGCCCCGCCGCCTGCCCCTGCTCCGGCGCCACCCGCCACATTTTTGGGCAGCACCCACTCCGAGCTGTCTGTATCGCTCAGCTCATGAGGCTGCTCTAATTGCTGCTGCTGCTGCTGCTGCTGCGCTTCCTGCTGCTGCGCTAGTGCGGCGTCTCCACCGCCGCTGCTGCTGCCGCTGCTTAGGTCGCTGGGGTGAAGCGCCGGGTCTGCAGGCAGCGATTGAAAGCGGCAGCCAATGCTGTTGACGGTGTATGTCCACCACAAAAGCGAACTTCAATGTTCTCTAGCCAGCTGCAGTGAAAGCATGCTGGCTCGCCACCCTGCAAACTCCACGCCTGCCTGGCGCACCTGCGGGGCCGTGCCGCCGGCTGCTGCTGCCGCTGCCTGGGTAGGATGAAATGATCCATAGCAGCAGCAGGGGCCAGAACGCGTAGGCCGCATACTGGATCGCCCGCCGCTGCCACGGTCGCTGGTGCACCTGCGAGGCAGACGGGGAGAGGCGCCGGCCGAGTCGGCGGCGGCGGCGGGCAGCGGGGGCAACAACCGCCGGCGGCGGGAGCCCGGCTGGCGGCCGCTGGGCCCCAGGCGCACCTTGGGCCGCATCCTGCGTCTGTCAAAGCTGCTGGGCGGCGCCACCGCTGTTCATAAGCCCACGCTCGGGTGCTCGAGCGGAGGCCGAGCTGCCGCGTGGGGCACGAGCGGCGCTGGACGGCTGACCTCCCGCTGCACAATCGAAATGCCAATGCTCCGGACGGCGCCGTCTGCCCTCCAGCCGCCGGGGCGCCCCTGCCAACCAACTGAGCGCCTGATGGTGCGCCCAGATAAGCTGATCAAGCGTAGGAGGGGAGCGGCAGATCAGCGGCAATGCCAGGGCGATCCGGCGTGCAAGCAGCACGTGTTGTTGCCCGCCTGTCGCCCGCTGCTGCCGCTGCCGCCGCCGCCAATGCATCCGCTCGAAAGACAGCAAACAGCGGCAAGCAGAGGATGCTGTTGCTCTCGCACATGCTTTCACCATTCCAACATCATCAGTAAGCACAAACTGGTGGGAGGCCTGGTGACGTTGGCTGCTGCACTCTGCCTGTTGCTGTAAAGTACCCAAGCTGCTTTCCCATTCAGGCAATTGAACAGGTGCATGGCTTGACAGCTAGAAGCCCCGGGGAGATGAAGCAAAAGGCACGTATTGAGACCGTACGAGGGATCAACGGTGATAAACGTACAAAGGGCAGCAGCAAGCTACACAAGCTGGACAATGTGCAGAGACAATTCAAAAGCAGGCATGCATGAACCGCACAGTCAGCAGCTTGGGGGCGGCCAGCGCCAAATCCACCGCGGCCGACCAGTCGCCGCCGCCATGCAGCACTCGGATGGCGTGCATGGTCGCCGCCAGGCCCTCATATGGCTTATCACGGGCGCCCATTGCCCCCCACAGAGCTTCCAGCCGGGACAGGCGCTGCTCCTCAATGCCGGCAGTCCGCAGTTCGGTCAAAAACTCGCTCACAAAATTGGCCTCTGTCATGTACACTGTGTCCTCCTCATCGTCGCTGCCGTGCTGCTCAAGCCACTGCAGCAGGCTGGGGTCGCCCAAGACGGCCTGCACAGCGCCCCGCCAGTCTCCGTCGCAGTGCACCCAGCGGACGGCGTTCAGCCGCTGAGCGAAGTAGGGGCGCATGCCACTCATTGGCTGCACCGCCAGCTCAGCCAGGCTCAGCAGCTGCTCTCTGCCAGCATCATCTGGCATGGAAAAGACTAACGCCAAGCGCTCAAACAGCGGCAGCCGCCCCCCGCCGTCCACCATCCAGCTCCTGTCAAAAATTGTGCGCTCTGGGAACGCGGGTAGGAACAAGTCACGTTTCCAGCCCAGGGACGCCAGCAGGGCTGGGCGCTCCAGGGCTGCCTGCACGGCCGGGGCCCAATATCTCAGCAGCGCATACAGAGCTTGCAAGCTGCCTCCAAAGACGTAGCGGCTGATGCCGTGCTGAAGTCTGGCGCCCAGCAGCTGCTCTAACTGCTGCGAGCTGGCCTTTGAAGAGGATGCCTTGCGCATTTGGTGGACCAAGTGGTACACCTCGGAGCCGGCTGGCTCAGTCAGCCACAGAATTGCGGCCAGGCGGGGCGAGAAGCCCTCCTGCTGCTGCAGCACGCGCATGCATGCCTCTGCATCCTCCTCACTGAAGGGAGCCCAGCGCTTCACGCCTTCCAAGGTGCATTGGCACAGCATGTCACCCTCCAGCCCAAAAGACCTGCAGGCAGGGAGTGCACCCCGTGGGCACACAAGCACAGTGAACACAAAGGAGCGCAGGACAGCCGATGGGACGATGACAAACACTGCCGGCTGCCTTGGCCCCACGAACTGACTTACCGCAGCATGCGCGCCAGGCGCGCAACATCAGCCGCACTCCACTGGGGCAGAGCATCGGGCACAATCCAGAGACGCTCCTCACGATCCAAGCTGAGATCCAAGCTGGAAGGATCAAATCTAAAGCGGGAGGACTTTTGCACCAGCAGCGCGCGGGCTGCACGGTGTGCTGGCCAGCCAAGCTCCTGCTGTAGGGCCAAGTAGAGGCCTCGCTGCGCAGCTGCCCCCCGGCAGAAGAAGGTGGCCAGCCGCTCAGGAGAGGCGCAATCATGATCGCAGTTGCGGTTTGTGGGGTCCCATATCACCCACTTGACCAGAAAGCCGTCCGTTGTTCTGTCGAAGATAACATCAACGGGCGGCGGCTCCTCATTTCGACTCATTGTCGCCAACGAAAGCTCCACCAACAGCCTGTAGCTCTCCTCCCACTCAGCATGCGAGCGGCCCGCTGACGCAGCTGCCACAGCCGCGCTGACAATCATGTACTTGTATTTATTCTCTCGCCCGCTTGGCGATTCTGTGTTGAGTCAAAGGGAAGCGGAAACGAACGTGTTTGGCAGGCAGCTGGCTTGTTGGGCTCAAGGCTGAGCACTGCCGGCAATGTGTGGCGGCGGCGGGGCACAGCCCACTCACCTTTCAGCAGCCTGCTCGCGCTATCCAGCATGGGGGCAAGCGCCGTGGCTTCCAGAGGCACTATTCCTGGGTTCTTGGCTATAATGGTCTTGACACAGCGCCGAGAAAGTCGCGTCATGAGCAGGGCTGCAGCAACTGCTTTGGTGTCGTCCTCATTCATGGCGGTCGGTGCTGGCTGGCCGGCCTTGGCGGCTCGCTCCGCCGCCTTGGAGGCTGATGCCTGCAGCCGCTCCCATACAACTGCTGCATCCTCAGCGGCTTTCTCTTGCCGCCTCTGCAGCCGCCTCCCAGCTGGAAACAGGGCCGATGGGGGCGGCAGCGGTGGCAGCGGCGGCTCGGCGGCGGCGGCGGCAGCGGCGACACGCGGCCGAGGGCGCTGCCGCGCTGATGCCAACCTAGAGGCCGCGCTAGGTAACCGGGAGCGACTTGAGAGGGCGCGAGCGGCTAGCATCGCGCTAAAGGGGGAGTAAGGTCGGCGTCTCTCCTGGCGGGCGCTTTCTGTGACCTGCCGTGCTGCCTATTTAGCGTCTTGGAGGAAGCAGAAAGCTCTACAGGACAGGGCACCGGCAAGCAGCTGACGGAGAGCGCGATGGCAGCAGGGTGTCTCCCCGTCGCCCGCCTTGCCGCTCAAAGCGGCCCCGTGATGCGGGCATGGGCAAAGATGTTGATGTTGAGCAGCTCCCTGATACTTACAAAACACAATAACGGGCTGACGCAGATGTGCCGCATTGCACGCGTACCCCAAACATCCTGCCGCATGCTCACACCGGCCCTGAGGGGGCGGCAGATGCGGCAGCGGCAGCGGTGGTGCTGGGACGGCAGCAACAGAGGTTGAGTCTGTTTGATCACTGGCTCGAGCCAGTGTAAGCCATCTGCGACAGTGGGCAATGCACAACTCCCGCCCACATGGCTCAGCTGGGTCTCAAGCACCCCCCTGCAGCAACCATGCCCCGCCTGCCGCCTGCCACCTGCTCGTGCCGCCGCCGTCCAGCATGGCAGATGGGCCACACAAACACGGCCATCGGCGCCCGCAGGCCTCATCGCCGCCCACAATTGGTCAGCGCGATCGCCGCAGACGGGCCGCAGGCGCTTATCGGCTGGCGGGAGAAGGACCCACGAGCGGGAGGCGCACACGGAGGCCGCAGCTGGTACATCGCATTCAGATTGAGGCTTACAGCGCTTAGGTGAGCGCTGGAGCGGCAGCGAGGCTGCACCCAAAGCGGCTCTCGGCGGTGCGCCACGGGGGAGCGCCCAGCACCGAGCCGGCTCCATGCATGTGCTCCTGACGCAACGCCAAGTGCATGGCGTGCGCCTGGAGCCGCAACCCTGGTGCCGCTCTGCTGCCGCCGCCGCTGTTGCCGCCAGGCTCACTGCTGCTGCTCCCCATCGCACCCTGTCCCTGCTGCCAGGCAGTGGCTGCCACCCCATGATGCTGGCCATGCGCACGCTGGCGGTGTGCCGCAGCGCCGCGGCGCGCCAGCTGCCTCGCACGCTCAGCGGTACGCGGGCGCTGCGGACGCTGTGCGCCGCCGCCCCGCTGCCGGGCCGCCGCCCGGCCCAGCCTGCACAGCCCCGCAGCGTGTCCAGCGGCCGTGCGCTGCCGCAGGCTGCTGCTGTGGAGGCACCCACCGCCTCCAGCCCTGCCGCTGCTAGCACCAGCGGGCCAGCAAATGGAGCACCCACCTTCCAGGAGGCCATCTCTCGCCTCCAGGAATACTGGGCCAGCGTGGGCTGCGCCCTGTGGCTGCCCCACAACACAGAGGTGCGCGTGTGTGCTGGTAGATTGGGGATGGCTGGCCAGCTTCCTGCTGCTGCTGCTGTAGTGACTTTTGTGCCGCCGGCGTGCTGCTTGTCCCAGCTGCCGCCGCTCGGTGCATTTGGGTTGACATCGCGGATGGTCATCGGCATCTACATGTAGCCTGCCTGCCGCAGCTGCTTCGTCATTGCCAGACTGCTCCTTCCATTGCCATGCAACCCATCCTGTCTGATGCAGGTGGGTGCCGGCACCATGAACCCAGCCACCTTCCTGCGGGTGCTGGGCCCAGAGCCCTGGAACGTGGCCTATGCCGAGCCGTCCATCCGCCCCGACGACAGCCGCTATGGCGACAACCCCAACCGCGTGCAGCGCCACACGCAGTTCCAGGTGCGGGATGCAGCTGCAACTTGACATGAGCTTGACATGGGTTCTCATGCTGGGGGCAGCTGGGGCGACAACCCCAACCGTGTGCAGCGCCACATGCAGTTCCAGGTAACGAGGGTCGGCTGCAAGCTGGTATGGCGCTGCGGGCAGCTGCTGCACTGCCACCAGGAGCTGATGCTGCTGGCAGCTGTGGCGGGGTTTGTTGCGTTGCGGCAGCGACATGGCTCGCCTGCCGCTGTGCAGGAAGGCAGCTGCTGGGCACTTACTTGATCCACTGATCATCGTGAGAATTCCTCACTGCACCGTACTGGATTGGCAGCTGGCCTTGGCATTTACCTACTCGGGCTGTTGGCCGCTCACTTGATGCGTTGCAGGTCATCCTGAAGCCCGACCCCGGCAACCCGCAGGAGCTGTACCTGGGTTCCCTGGAGGTGTGTTGACAATACATACTGCAAAAATGCTAATATTCCGGTGTAAAAGTCGTGGTACGTGAGAGCCTTCCGTGAATCACACAGAACTCGTTGCCGCTGATACCGCAGGCGCTGGGCATTGACACGCGGGCGCACGCCATTGGCATGACAAGCAGACAATTTGCCTAACCTTTCTGCACTGCTCCCCGCTGCGCGTTTGCAGGCCCTGGGCATTGACACGCGGGCGCACGACATCCGCTTCGTTGAGGACAACTGGGAGAGCCCGGTGCTGGGCGCCTGGGGGCTGGGCTGGGAGGTGCGTGGGCTGTGCTGCTGTGGATCGCGTAGGCTGGTTGAGCATGTGCGGAAGTGCAGTTCCAGCGGGGGCAGCTGCAAGAGCCGGTGCTGGGCGCCTGGGGGCTGGGCTGGGAGGTGCGCGGGCTGTGCATTGCCCTGGTATGCTGGTTGGTGTGCTATGCTGTGTGCGGTGCATTGCCTGTGATCTCCCTGTGCATCTCCCCATTGCTGAGCTGCCCGAAAATGGGTTTGCGCTCATCAATCCGCTGCAGGTGTGGCTGGACGGCATGGAGGTCACCCAGTTCACCTACTTCCAGCAGGCAAGCTGCTGTGGTTGATGCAGCTGTGGGAAATGCAATTGTTTCATTTTGGCAGTTTTGTCATTGCTTGTTCCCAGCAGGCAAGCCGTCTAAAGAATAAGGTACCCAACACAACTTTGCTTTGCAGGCGGGCGGCAAGGTGCTGGAGGTGCCCTCGGTGGAGATCACCTACGGCCTGGAGCGCATCCTCATGTCGCTGCAGGTCTGCTGGTTGCAGTGCTTTGTAGTTTGCTGTAGTTGTTCAAGAGACAGTTTTGGAACACACCTGCTTTCATGCTTGTTGCATCGATGCACATGGGCACTGTATCGCTGATCACGTGCGGCCTGCGTCATTTGCAGGGCGCCAAGCACTTCAAGGACATCCAGTACGCCCCCGGTGTGACCTACGGCGAGATGTTCCTGCAGAACGAGTACGAGATGAGCGGTGAGCTGAACCTGACTTGGAGATGGTGCCGTGGAGAGGGTCGGGGCGGAACGAGTTCCTGCACACGGAGAAGTCCATTGCTGGTTGATGTGTTATCCTCTGCTCAATACGCCTCCACCAATTCTTCCATCCCACCACAGTCTACAACCTGGACGAGGCGGACGTGGAGGGGCAGCGCAGGCGCTTCGACCTGTACGACGAGGTGCGGCTTATTGAAACGCTCGAAGAAGGAACCAAGCGTTTGCTGCATCCAGCCGCGCCGTGAATTCAACAGCTGCAGCTGCAAACCAAGTGCACCGAACAGCTGCGTTTCACCTGTCCTGGCCTCGCCTCCCGCAGGAGGCGCGCCGCATGCTGGCCAAGCGCCTGCCGGTGCCCGCCTACGACCACCTGCTCAAGCTGAGCCACACCTTCAACCTGCTGGACGCGCGTGGCGCCGTGGGCGTCACAGGTGGGTGGCTGGTTGTCTTTGCAAGGCCTGGGCTGGGCGTGGTCGGGTCTGTTGGGCAGGCAAGCTGCGTGCCAGGGCCGCTGCTGCATATGTGATGGATGCTCTGCCCTTCCACTCATCTGTGGCATTTTGGGCGTGACAGGCACACAGCTGCATGCTGCGCCTGTTCACCTGCAACTCCAACCCGCTTGCCTTCCTTGCTTTGCAGAGCGTGCCAACTGCTTCGCCACCATGCGTTCGCTGGCCCGCGAGGTGACCGGTCTGTGGCTGACTCGCCGCGAGGAGCAGGTGCGTGCGTGTGTCAGTATCTTTCAGCACGTGTTTGGGTGGACGCAGAAACCCAGTTTGCAATACTTGATTGCAACATCGTGAGCAGATGCACGTCTTCCTGCGTTGTTCCTGTGGAGCGCCAATCGGCTGGGTGCACATCAGGGTGCAACGGTTGATAGAACGAAGCTTGATTGCTCAACCAATGCAGGGCTATCCGCTGGGCGTGGTGCCGCCGCTGGCCGACCCGCCTGCCAAGAAGCCGGCTGCGGAGGTGGATGTGCCGGGTGCGAGTCAGACAGGGAGTTTGGCACGGGTATAAACAGGGAGGTGGGCTGGAGAGAGCTATTTTACCTGTAGGGGAGCCAGGGTGGCCAGCTGAAGCGAAGCACCGTCTGCCGTCTGCACACCTTACCCTTGCCTCTCCTCCCACTGCACACCTTCACAGCCACGTGTGTGCTGGATGTCGCACGCTCGCTCAGTTTACACCTGCCCTCTTCTCGCCCTCACCATCCCATCTCTCACTGTGTGCAGCCACGTTTGTGCTGGAGGTTGGCAGCGAGGAGCTGCCGCCCGACGACGTGGTGGCCGCCATGGAGCAGCTCAAGTGAGTCACATCTCTGATTGATTGCATGAATCGGATTGTATTTGCTGAGTGTATGGATTGTAGGGTGGTGCAGCAGTGGCCGCCATGGAACAGCTCACGTGAGGCAACTGTCTTGTTTTGAAGCAGAACAGTTGGACATGGCTGGCTGCATCGGCCAGCCGCATGTTCTCTTGCATGCACCGATGGATTCAGTCTTGGTTCGGTCTTGACTGTGGTGACTGTGAAACACGTGCGCTGGCTGTGATACACATTCACTCCACCACACAATTGCCCCGCAGGGACCGCGTGCCGGCGCTGCTGGACCGCCTGCGCCTGGGCCACGGCGGCGTGACGGGTGCGCGCTGCGCATGCTGTGATCACTGTTGTAACGCAACAGTGTGTGGCAGCGCTAGTTGCATGCATGCACCTGCGAGCGTATTGCCGGGTGCCGCAACAGTCTAGCAGCAGTACATGCCATATGCGACGTGCCACATGCTCCTCCCCTCACATGCCCGGTCGTCCTTCTTCCTCCTGCATCTGCAGTGGAGGGCACTCCCCGGCGGCTGGCCGTGATTGTGCGTGAACTTGCTGCGCGGCAGAGCAACAGCGCTGAGCGCGTGCGTGGCCCCAATGCAAAGGTGCGCTTAGATGTGCATGAAGTGAACATGACGCTGTGGCCGCAGCGTGTGCTCAGATGTGTGCATGCACATCGTATTGGGCAAGGCACAGGGGGACTCGTTGCCACCCAATGCCCGCAATATTCATGTGGTGCCCGCTCAACTGCTGCCGCAGGTGGCGTACGACGGTGCCGGCGCGCCCACCCCCGCCCTGCTGGGCTTCTGCAAGAAAAACGGGGTCACAGGTGGGCTGGCCTGCGCATGGCTGGTTTGGCTAGGAGCGCTATGGCAGGATGGGCCAGGCTGTGTGCCGCTGGCTTTGCACTCGTTGGCGTGCCGTTGCCGAGCTGGCCTTTTGCATGGCAGCTGTGCTGGGCAACTTAACGCACGGCATGCTGATGCGCGGGCAGCACTTGTACTTTCCATACCTGCAGTGGAGGACTGCTTTGCGGAGGCGGATGCCAAGGGCGTGGAGTATGTGTGGGCGGAAGTGAAGCAAGTGGGGCGTTCGGCGGCTGAGGTGCGCTGGTTTTGCTGCTTTGTAGCTGGCAATGGTTTGTGGCAATGGGGTTGCAGCGTGGTGTGGCGGTGCTGGGCGTGGTACCAGGGCGGGTGCCTGGCTCCTGGCCAGGGTAGGGCAGCTAAGGCTGCTGTTTGTTTGGTGGTCACTGCAGGTGCTGACGGAGGAGCTGCCCGGCCTGGTGGGCAGCCTGAGCTTCAAGAAGAGCATGCGCTGGCGGCCCGATGCAGGCAAGAAGGGAAGGGGGTGGGTAGTGGGTGCACCGGTTGGGTGCTGGATAGGTATCCAAAGAGCATGCGCTGGCGGCGGGATGCAGGTACTGATGCAGTTGGCGGAGTGGGTTGAGTTGGGCATGGTTTGGTTGGGTAAACCCCATGCCGGTTGGGTAGTGGGTAGGTGTCTCCAAAGAAGAGCATCCGTTTCATCATGGCTCCTCTTCATGCTCAATTGCCACGTGATCCCCTCCACCCCCCTCCCGCCCCGCAGCCTACTCGCGGCCCATGCGCTGGCTGCTGGCCCTGCACGGCGACACGCTGCTGCCCTTCACCTACGCCGGCCTGCAAGCAGGTGGGCGGTGTGCAGCAACTGGCGGGCAGCAAACACAGTGAACAAAGCGCAGAGCCTGTGGCGGGCCATTGTTGTCCTGCCCTGGCGCTTGGGCCGCTGCACTTGCTTTACCTTGCAAGGCCCTGCCAGGCCAAGCTTTTCTCTCACAAACTATTTTCCTTGGAACCCCTGTCGCTCTGCAGGTGGCAGCACGCGGCTGCTGCGCAACGCAGACGCACCAGAGCAGCAGGTTGCGAGCGCGGATGCCTACCAGTCGGTGCTGCAGCAGGGGCGCATCAGGTGGGTGGGTGGGTTAGGGGTGAGGTGGGTGCTGGGGGTGGCAACATCGGTTGGAGGACTCAGCAATGTTGGGTTTGAGGCCAGGCTGGGGGCAGCATAGTCCTGCTGCTGGCTGCAGCCACCCGCTCCTGACTTGTTGGCACCGTCAATGCACCCTCGTTGGCCTGCCACCCGCAGCCTGGGGCTGGAGGCGCGCACGCAGCAGATCTGGCAGGACGTGACAGCAGCGGCAGAGGGCGCGGGAGGTGCGTGATTCGGAGGACGCGGATGCTTGCATGCTTGCATGCGGCGGGGTGCGGCGGCCGGCCTGCATTGCACCTTTGCTCCTGCATGCGATGCAGCTGCCACATACCGGGCGCGGCCTTCACGTTTCTATTGCCAACTTCCTGGCGCATGGATCTCATTCGTTGAGCCGCAGGCGTGGTGCCGGACAGCACTCGCGGCGACCTTCTTGAGGAGGTGGCCAACCTGGTGGGTTCTCAAGCATCAGAAATGACACTGAAGCAGTAGAAGCTGCCTATTTCGTGGCAAACACGGCTCTCAAGCTTGATTGCTTGTTGCGGTGGGCCTGGCATGGCGTGCATTACAGCCGTCCAAAGTGCGAACTGAAGGCTGCTGCATTGCCTGCCCCGCACTGTTCAGGTGGAGTCCCCCACCGTGGTGCTGGGCACCTTTGACCCCGCCTTCCTGGCGCTGCCGCGGTGAGCGGTGCTTGGCGCCTGCACGCCGCCTGGCTTGTGCCGTGCATAGTGACTGACCATGGCTGTACCCAGTGCGCTGTCTGAAACATAGCATTGCATGTCGCTGCTTCCCACTGCAGCGAGGTGCTGGTCACGGTCATGCGCACACGCCCTCCACAGCAACTCATCTACTGCTGCACCCAATGCCTGACACCAGCATATCCTTTTCAAACTTGCCTGCCCGCAGCGAGGTGCTGGTCATGGTCATGCGCAAGCACCAGCGCTACTTCCCCGTCTACAAGCACCAGTCGGGTGGGTGGGAAGGCAGTGGCGAAAGAAGGAAGGGAAGAGGAACGCATGGGATGTTCGCCGGCTCTCCCCATGGAGGGATCTGTTGTCGCACCCGTTGGCTCCCGCCCTTTGGTTTTAGCGGATCATCAGAGCGCAAACTCCAAAGATCCCCTTTTCCACTCTGCCGCAGACGAGCTGCTGCCCTTCTTTGTGACGGTGGCCAACGGCGCGGTGGACCTGCCCACGGTGCAGGTGTGTGCACCAGCCTGATGCATCCTGCCCATGTTTCCACCGTGCTCCTTGTTTGGCGCATGCTCGTCTGCATGCCGCGTTGCTTCTGCTCTTGCCCTTGCACAGGCCTGTCCTAGTCCTAACCGCGCGTGCATACTGCATTCCTGTGTTCTCCCACAGGCCGGCAACGAGGCGGTGCTGCGCGCGCGCTTTGAGGACGCCCAGTTCTTCTACCAAAACGACCTGACCACGCCGCTGCGGGAGGCGCGGTGAGGGGGACTGCGCCACTGCGCATTGTTTCTGTCGCGCGTTCCTGAGCTGCTTAGCTGGTATTGCAGTGATGCACTCTGGGTTTGATTGCACCTTCAACAACCCACCATCTTCCATGCAGGCCGCGGCTGGCGGGCACCATGTTCCAGAAGGACCTGGGATTCCTCCTGCATAGTTACAGCAATCATTCCACCAACTGCCATGTTTGCCCTGTTCACCTTTTGGCACAAATCACAGGCCGCGGCTGGCGGGCACCATGTTCCAGAAGGACCTGGGGTCGCTGCTGGACAAGAGCGCTCGCGTGGAGGCACTGGTGCCCTCCCTGGCAGCAGCAGCGGGGCTGGATGGTGAGCAATGGCATGCCTGGCATAAGGGTCGAAGCCGTGGCTGTGGCTGTGGCTATGCACGCAATTTATTGACGCCCATGTTGATCGATGTTATCATTTCTGCTGCAGGCGCGGTGGCTGTGGCCGCGCAGGCGGCGCACCTCTGCAAGGCCGACCTGGCGACCAGCATGGTGAGTGGCCCTGTTGGCTGCACGCTAATGCTGACTGCCATGGAGCGGGGTTGCAGGGCAAAATGCTCGACTGCTCTGGCCAGCCAGGTGCAACGCTCAGGCGTGTATACTTTACTGCTCGGTTTGTCCATTCAGGTGACCGAGATGACGGCGCTGGCGGGCACCATGGGGCGGCACTACGCGCTGAAGGAGGGCCTGCCTGCAGGTGCGGAAAACACAGCAGGGCAGGCAAGATGCGCCGTGATCCCCCTTGGCCGGCCGTTTGGATAAGGGGCCACCTTCGATCGTTTTTGCCTTGGAGCCAACGCAAGCACCATTCACTTGGCCTGCCTCTGTTGCAGATGTGGCTGAGGCCATCTTTGAGTCGGTCCTGCCTCGCAACGCCGGCGATGTGCTGCCCTCGACACCCGCGGGCCTGCTGGTATCCGTGGCAGACAAGTGAGGCGGGGCATTGGGGTTGGTGATCAGATAGTGCTCTGGCTGTGGCTCTCAGCTGGGGTCCAGACACCTGGGGTTCAATGGCCTTGTGCTGGTGAAGGCAGCAGTGAACCAGCATCCTAGCAGCACCCACTCCTTTCTCCCCGTTTCCTCTCCCCCCAGGCTGGACTCCCTGGTCGGCCTGTTTGCCGCCAAGTGCGCGCCCACAGCCACCGCCGACCCGTACGGCCTGCGCCGCTCGGCGGTCGGCATGCTGCAGGTGGGATTCGTAGCACACACTCTCTAGCAATGTCGCCAGCACAGAGTGACCAAAATGTGCTGTTTTTTCACACAATTGGCAGGATGCTGTTGGCAGACGTTGTCTCATTCCCCCGGTCTGTGCAGGCGCTGATTGCGGCGGATGCGCAGCTCGACCTGGCGGCGGCTGTGGATGCGGCAGCAGCTGTGCAGCCCATTGAGGTGAGCGCTCACGACCAACACAGGCGTTCGAAAGGCTATAGTGTGCAAATGCTTGGTGCACATATTATCCTCACACCACTGCTGCAGCAATCTGGTTTCACGGTGCCCTCCTTTTGGTGCAGGTGTCGGCAGAGAGCCGGGCGGCGGTGCTGGAGTTCATCGAGCGCCGGCTGGAGCAGCTGCTTGCAGATGGCGGCGTGCAGGTGGGCTGGGATGGTGATCGGAGTGAGGGTCAATGGGATGGTACCTTACGATCCGGAACCTTTCAGCAGACTGAAGTTTGCTTGCCACCGCAAATACGTGGAGTGCAGATAGAGGCGGTGCGTGCGGCGCTGCGGGAGCGCGGCAGCAACCCGGCGCTGGCGGCACGCACGGCGCGGGAGATTGCGGTGAGTGCGAGCCCCTGCTCCTGCTGCCGAGTGCCGCTGCCCACATTGGGCTTACTGGAGTGCGGCCACCCATCCTGCCCAACCGCTGTGCCTCCTAATCTCCTGCCTGCCAACAACCCTGCAGGATGAGATGCGGGCGGGCGAGGCGGGCCGGCTGTACCAGGTGTGCACTTTCTTTCATCAGCGCCATCCTAATTTGCTCATCAGGACTCACCATGCCTGCAAACCGATCACTACTTCTGCCGCCGGGGTGGTGTGCTTGCCATGCTGCTCCCTGCAATGATCTCATGCCCTGCTGCACTGCCGCTGTTATGATAATATGCCCTGCTGCGCAACATCCGTGTTCTCAGGTCATGGCAGCGATGGCGCGGCCGGTGCGGCTCACACGCGGCAAGCAGATCGATGCTGCCTGGACTGTGGACGAGGTGGGTGTACTTACCACCGCCCTTACTGCTGCGGTTTCGGCTGGGCAAAGGCATGCCAACAGCATGCCATGCTGTGCACAATTGCACACATGCCTGACAAACGAACTGGTACCATCTGCCTCCCTGCCGCAGGCGCGGTTTGAGCAGGATGAGGAGCGAGCCCTGTATGCTGCGTATCAGCAGGCGGCTGCTCAGGTGCGGGCTGGGCATTGAACGGTTTTTGGGTCGACTTTCAGATGGGCAAGGGCTTGCATGTACTCCGGTTTGCATCCACTTCTTTCCTCTTACCATGCCCCACAGCCGCTCCTGTCCCTGGCCCACATTGCTAGCGGATCGCCCCCGGCATGAGCGCCCCCACCCTTATATGCCGATGCAAAGCCTTCAAGTCCTTCCCCTTCCGCTCCCCGCCACTTGCCCCGTTGCAGATCGCCCCCGGCATGAGCGTCCCCGCGTTCCTGGCCGCCGCGGAGCCGCTGATTGCGCCGCTGGATGCCTACTTCGACAAGGTGTTCGTGATGTGCGAGGACGAGGTGAGGAATGGGCAGCTGGGAGCCCGTGCCCCAACCCTGTCTCGTGACACATCCTCCGGAAAGCATGCATTCTGCACCGGCTCGCATGCCGCATGCAGTCCACCACCGCTCCTCTCATGCCGCCTGCATTCCACGCCATTTCCCCACCCTCCCCTGGGTGCAGGCTGTGCGCCAGAACCGGCTGGCCATGCTGCGCGACCTGGCGGCCCTGCCTGCCGGTATTCTGGACCTGGCGGAGCTGCCCGGCTTCTGAGTGCCAAAGACTGGGAAGGAGACGGACAGAACTGAGAACAAGTTAGGCCGGCACTCTCGACCTGACAGAGCCGCCCCGCTTCTCATGGCCCCAACCCTCCTAGTGCGGTGGTGGCACACGCAGTGCCGCTGCGTCACGCTGGGGTGCCACACAGCTTATGCAGCGCTGACTGCGGCTCTGCCGCCTGCGGTGACGCAGAGTCTGAATGAGTCCGAATGCAGCCAGCGAGTGGCATCTTCCGTGCACCCTGCTGCAATCAGCTTGCTATCCTGTCGAACTGGACAACCTTTGTAAACGCTTGGAATTCGGTGCAGCAAGGGGACCGTACAGCCTTGTGCCTTTCTGGCGCTTGCCGTCTACCCAGCAGGGGGCACATGCGCTCCTGTAGCTGCACATGCTTCTGAGGGTGAACTTCAAGGCATGCTTCTACTGGTATTTGCCCACCGCATTGCACCGATCTCCCCATGCAGGGGCAACCTGGCGGCGACCTGCACTGCACTGCGCACCTCCGGTCGCTGCTGGTTCCGGGGCGTCGTGGTGCGAGTGCGGTCCGGCGACCGCTGCCGGCTGGCTGAACTGAAGCAATGGGTTGAGGAGCGGCAAGGTGCGCGGCTCGGTGGGAAGGGACACTGCGCCGGGCGGGTTGCAGGGCTGGAGAGAGGCAAGCACATTGTAAGCGGCGGCTGCAAGCTGGAAGCCACACGCGCACTCGCGTCTGATCTGACCTGATTCGCCATCGTGCACATCCTCTTCCCTTGCCTTCCCCATGCAGCGCTGATTGCATACAGCCTTGCGAGCCAGGCGCTGCTGGTGCAGGAAGACTTGGCTGCCCTGCCGGCCGGGCATGCCATCGCCATCCGAGGCTATGCAGTTGAACAGTGGGCAGCGCCGGCTGTGCTGGCCCCTCTCACCACGCTGACTGAGCTGCGGCTCTTCCGCCAAGCCCAGCTCAGCGGCAGCCAGCTCGAGCAGATTCTGCAGCGACTGGCGCAGCTGCGCCATCTCATAATATGTGACTGCCAGCTGGCGGCTATCCCAGCAGCCCTGTCCTGCTGCACCCAGCTGGCAAGCTTGAGCCTTGATGGGAGCCGACTCGCGGCCGGGTGGCAGCACCTGCAGCCTCTGGCGCAGCTGCAGCACTTGGTCCTGAGCGGCACAGACCACCTGCCGGCCAGCCTAGGGCAGTTAACACAGCTGCAGCACTTGGTCCTGAGCGGCACAGCCCACCTGCCGGCCAGCCTAGGGCAGTTAACACAGCTGCAGCATTTGGTGCTGAGGGGCGCAGCCGACCTGCCGGCCAGCCTAGGGCAGTTAACGCAGCTGACTCACTTGGAGCTGGAGCGTTGCAGCAATGTGCCAGCCGTCAGCCACCAGCTGTCAGCCCTGCACAGGCTGCAGAGCCTGCAACTGTCGGAATGTGGCTTGGCGGAGGTGCCGGCGGCAGTGTCAGGCCTCACGGCCCTCACCGCTCTGTGCCTTCAGCACAACCGGCTGGCAGGCGGCTTTGACCACCTTCGCCCCCTGGTGCAGCTGCGGCAGCTGCACTTGCAAGCAAACGACTTGGACGAGGTGCCGGCAGCCATTTCTGCGCTCACTGCACTGCAGCACCTCAGCCTGGGCTATCCTGCGGGCGGGTGGCAGCACCTGCGCCCCCTTGCACAGTTACGTTCCTTCGATGCTCTGAGATGTTGGGACAATGCACCAGACACGCGCTTGCTGCTGGCCAGCGAGGCAGCGGCCAACCTGCACCCCGCCGCTGTGCAGCGCGTGCTGGATGAGTCTGGTGGCGATTTGCCCGAACTGCTTGACCTGCTGGCACAGCGCAGCCTGCCTCACCCCATTTGATGCTTGCCGTGTTGCATGCAGTGAAACTGTGTAATCTTCAGGGCGTTAGACCTGCAACAGCCACGGGAATCCAGCAGCTAGCGAGTTGGGGTCTTGCCGAACAGCACCGGCCACGACGGGCGGCGACGGCGGCGTCATGGAAGGAGCCCACAGCCCGCCCCGACACTTGATCCCGCCATCATACACTGTTTGTAGATTGTGTAAGCATCGACACGCCTCGCACAGTCCTCTGGCAGAATCCTTGCCCGCCGCAGCGCCGCTGGCCTCGGCGCGGACAGGCAAGCGCGGGATTGCCTCTAGATACCTGTGTGCAGCTGTTGGTGGCACCAGCAGGCCCTGGCACCGCCGCCGCCCATCGCCGCCGCTTCGGCGCTGGCTCCCACCCACCCGCCTTCCTCCCAGGTAATGCCTCGCAGGCTTTGGCAGCCAGCGCAGGCATGGCTGCTGCTGCTCAAGCGGCTCACTTCCCGCTGCTGGGGCTGCCAGACGGCCTGATCGACCGCATCGCCTACCTGCTGCCGCCGGCCGACAGGTGTGGGCGGCAGCTTAACTGTGTGGCACTGGATTTGCCAAGCAGCCTGCGTGGGAATACGTGCTTGCACGTGCTGTTCTCTGTGAAATTGCCGCCTTTGCCGCATGTGCTGCTACGGTTGAAAAGCAAGCCATCGTTCCATTCTGCCCTGCAAACGCAGGCGCAACCTGGCCGCCACCTGCGTTGCATTTCATGCCGCCGGCCGCCGCTGGTTCAGCGGCGCTGTTGTGCAAGTGCACGCTGGAGGCAGCGGGCTGGCTCAGCTGAAGCCATGGGTCGAGGAGCGCCAAGGTGCGCGTGGCACGGCATGGGCACAGGGTCGCAGGTGGCATGCTTTCATTCGAGCAGCAGTGTGAACGGCTTGCACGGCAGAGCAAGAACGGAGAAACTGAAAAGTCGTCCTGGCTGGCTGATGCCGAGCCGACCAGCTCAGGCCAGCTCTGTGCCCTCCTGACTCGGTTGCCTCGCCTTGCATCCTATGCAGCGCTCGTTGCATACCACCTTGCAAATCAGGCAGGGGGCGTTCAAGCCGACCTGGCTGCTCTGCCCGCTGGGCATGTCGTCGCCATCCGGGGCTGGAAAGCTGAAAAGTGGGCAACGACAGCTGTGCTGGCACCTCTCACTGCACTGACTGAGTTGCAACTTGGCTACCAAGCCCAGCTCAACGACGGCAATCAGCTGGTGCAGATCCTGCAGCCACTGGGGCAGCTGCGCAATCTGAGCATGACTGTATGCCAGTTGACGGCTGTCCCGGCAGCCGTGTCCTGCTGCACCCAGCTAGTGCACTTGGACCTGGGCAGGAACGAGCTTGCAGGCGGATGGCAGCACCTGCAGCCGCTGGTGCAGCTGCAGTATCTGTCCTTGAGCCACGCAGCCCAGCTACCGACAAGCATGCCGCTGCTGCCGCAGCTGACTCGCTTAGACCTGTCCTACTGCGGCACCGTACCAGCTTTTAGCGACCAGTCAGCTGCTCTTCACAGGCTGCGGGCTCTCGACCTAACCATGTGCTTCTTGACCGAAGTGCCCGCAGCAGTAGCAGCGCTCACCGCGCTGACCCTTTTACAGCTTGGCTTCAACCAACTGGCAGGCGGCTTTGACCACCTGCGCCCCCTGGCACAGTTGCAGGTCCTGTGGTTGCATGCAAACGACTTGGCTGAGGTGCCACCGGTGGTTGCCGCATTAACGGCACTGCAGCACCTCAGCCTGGGCAACCCTCAAAGCGGGTGGCAGCACCTGCGCCCCCTTGCACAGCTGCAGTCCCTTGATGAATTCAGCGGTTTGTATATCGACACGCCGAAGAGCCACTTGCTGCTGGCCAGCGAGGCAGCAGCAAACCTGCACCCCGACGCTGTGCAGCGAATGCTGGCTGAACCTAATGGCGAGCTGCCCTATCTGCTCGACCTGTTGGCAGCACGTGGCCTGCCGCGCCCCGTTTGATGCTTGTAACATCGCATGCAGTGCATTGTGTAATGCTCAGCGCCCAGATTTAGCCAGAGGCGCTTTTCAGTCGGCCCGTCAGGCGGCACAGCACGGGCGGCGGCAGCGGCCGCATGGAAGGAGTCGGCAGCCCGCCCTGACGCCTGAACCTGCTGCTATACGCTGCTCAGAACTGGTTGAGAGTCGAGCCAAGCGTTGCACAGCGCTCTGGCGCCTCGGCCGCGCCGCTGGCCCTGGCGCGCACAGGCGAGCCAGGATCAACGCCTCTGCACCTGCGTGCAGCTGTTGGTGACCGATCAGGCACCGGCGGGCAGGCACCCACGTAACCTTGTTTGCCTTGCCCTGCACCTTTCAGGCTTCGTCAATGGCTGCAGATCTGGTTGCTCCCACTGCTGATGACGCTCACTTCCGGCTGCTGGCCCTGCCAGACGGCCTGGTCGACCGCATCGCCTACCTGCTGCCGCCGGGCGACAGGTGGGGTGCGGCAGCCCTTGTGCGTCATGGCGCGTGCGTCCAAGCAGCCAAGATTGGGCAATCAGCACAGGCCGTACCGTGTGCCTGTGCATTGGCAGCGCTCATCCCGCTGAGATTGAACCTCAAGAGACTAATCTACACTCTTCTTCCAAGCGCAGGCGCAACCTTGCTGCTGCCTGCACTGCCCTACGTGCCGCTGGTCGCGGCTGGTTCCGCGGTACTGTGGTGGAGGTGTGGCCTGGAGACGGCAGGCTGGCCGAGCTGAAGCGGTGGGCCGAGGAGCGCCAAGGTACGCGCGGCAATGGGCCGGGCTGGATCATTAGGCGGGACGCATGAACTGCCGTGGGCGTTGTGGTCCGCGGCTGGCCATTTGCAAGTGGCGAACTGGACCATATTGGATGCCATTTAGCCATGGTCAACCTTGTCAGGCTCCACCACTTGGCAGCAAGCGCCCCAGCGCAGTTTGAAACGTCCTTGCCCCCTGCGGTGTGCCCCATGCCGCGCTGGTTGCATACAACCTTGCACGCCGGGCGCAGCACATACAGGCAGATCTGGCTGCCCTGCCGGCCGGGCATGCCATCGCCATCCGAGGCTGGGCAGAAGAGCAGTGGGCAGCTCCGGCTGTGCTGGCGCCTCTCACTGCACTGACTGAGTTGCGGCTTCGAGAGCAAACCCAGCTCAGCAGCGGCAGCCAGCTGGAGCAGATCCTGCAGCGGCTGCCGCAACTGTGCAATCTGAGCATGACTGCTTGCCAGCTGGCGGCGGTCCCGGCGGCCCTGTCCTGCTGCACTCAGCTACTGCACTTGGACCTGAGCTTCAACCGACTTGCAGGCGGGTGGCAGCACCTGCAGCCGCTGGCGCAGCTGCAACGTTTGTCCTTGGGCCCAGCCCACCTGCCAGCCAGCCTGCCGTTGCCGACACAGCTGACTCAGTTGGACTTGTCGCGCTGCCGCAACGTGCCAGCTGTCAGCCACCAGTTGACAGCTCTTCACCGCCTGCGGGACCTCGACCTGAGCATGTGCAGCCTGACTTTGGTGCCCGAGGCCGTATCAGCGCTCACCGCACTGGACACTTTGTGGCTGGGGGTAAACCGCCTGGCAGGCGGCTTTGACCACCTGCGCCCCCTGGCACAGCTGCTGCACTTGGATGCATTCAAGTATTTAGATGTCGACACTCCGGAGAGCCACTTGCTGGTGGCCAGCGAGGCAGCGGCAAACCTGCACCCCGCCGCTGTGCAGCGTATGCTGGCTGAGCCTGATGGCGCCCTGTCCAAACTGCTCAACCTGCTGGCGCAGCGCGGCCTGCCACGCCCCGTGTGATGCTTGTAGCGTTGCATGCATTGCACTGTGTAAGGCCCAGGACCCAGCATTAGCCAGATGCAGCTTTCCAGTCGGGCTCGTCCACAACAGCAGGCGGCAGGCACGGCACAGCACGGGCGGCGGTATGGAAGGAGCCGGCAGCCCGCCCTGACGCTTGAACCGCTGTCACACGCCGATCAGAGTTGATAGCACGTAGCAGCACGCCTTTTCACAGTCCTCTGGCGCCGGGGCCGTGACGCCGCAGCGCCGCTGGCCCTCGGCGCGGACAGGCAAGCCCGGGCTGGCCTCTAATTACCTGTGTGAAGCTGTTGGCGGCACCAGCAGGCCCTGGCACCGCCGCCGTCCATCGCCGCCGCTTCGGCACTGCCTCCCACCCACCCGCCTTCCTCCCAGGTGATGCCTCGCAGGCTTTGGCAGCCAGCGCAGGCATGGCTGCTGCTGCTCAAGCGGCTCACTTCCCGCTGCTGGCCCTGCCAGACGGCCTGGTCGACCGTATCGCCTACCTGCTGCCGCCGGGCGACAGGTGTGGGCGGCAGCTCTTGAGCTCATTGATCAACTGTTTGGCAGCTGGATTTGCCAAGCAGCCTGTGTGGGAAATACATGTTTGCATGTGCTATTATCTGCGAAATTGCCGCCGTCGTCGCATGTGCTGCTACGGTTGGAAAAGCAAGCCATCGTTCCATTCTGCTCTGCAAACGCAGGGGCAAATTGGCGGCGACCTGCACCGTGCTGCGCGCCGCCGGCGGCCGCTGGTTCAGCGGCACTGTGGTGCGGGTGTGGACCGGAAATAGCAGGTGGACCGAGCTGACGCGCTGGCTGGAGGAGCGCCAAGGTGTGCAATGCAGTGGTCCTGAGCAGATTAACAAGCAGAGTGCTTGGGTTGCAGCCTGCATGTGAGTGCTGCCTCAGCTTCCCAGCTTGAGTCAGGGTCCACCCTAACTTAATGAATCCATGCTCCCTGTCTTTCCTGCTCATGCAGCGCTCGTCGCATACAACCTTTCTGGGTCAGCGCAGAGCATTCAAGCAGACCTGGCTGCCCTGCCGGCGGCGCATGTCGTGGCCATCCAGCAATGGTCGATGGATCAGTGGGCGGCGCCAGCTGTGCTGTCGCCCATGACGGCATTGGCTCGCCTTCATCTCAGCTACCAGATACAGCTCAGCAGAGGCAGCGGTCTTGAGCAGATCCTGCAGCCGCTGGTGCAGCTGCGCCATCTGAGCGCCAAATCCTGCCAGCTGGCTGCGGTCCCCGCACCCCTGTCTGGCTGCACCCAGCTGACACGCTTGGACCTGAGCGATAACTTTCTCATCGGCGGCTGGCAGCACCTGCAGCCGCTGGCGCAGCTGCAACATTTGTCCCTTGGGTGCACAGCCAAGCTCCCGGTCAGTCAGCCGCTGCCGACGCAGCTGACACGTCTGGACCTGTTGCATTGCAGCAACGTGCCAGCCGGCAGCCGCCAGCTAACAGCCCTGCGCCTGCTGCGGCACCTCGACCTGTCGGAATGTCGCTTGACCGACGTGCCGTCGGCAGTGTCAACGCTCACAACCTTGACTGGTTTGAGCCTTGGACACAACCGGCTGCGGCCACCGGGCGGCTTCGACCACCTGCGCCCCTTAACGCGGCTGCAGAGCTTGGGCTTGCATTGGAACGGCCTGGCCGAGGTACCGGCAGCAATTTCTGCTCTCACGTCGTTGCAGCACCTCTCCCTGGGCCACCCTCCGGGCGGGTGGCAGCACCTGCGCCCCCTGGCACAGCTACTGCACTTGGGTGCATTCAAGTATTTAGATGTCGACACTCCGGAGAGCCACTTGCTGGTGGCCAGCGAGGCAGCGGCCAACCTACACCCTGCTGCTGTGCAGCGTATGCTGGCTGAGCCTGATGGCGACCTGCATGTTCTGCTTGACATGCTTGCAAGGCGTGGCCTGCCTCGACCCGTGTGATTCTTGCTGCATTGCATGCAGTGCACTGTGTAACGCTCAGCGCCCAGAATTAGCCAGATGCAGCTTTTCAGTCGGGCTCGTTCGAACGAGTTAATTCCGCACCAGCCAGGCGGCAGGCACAGCACGGGCGGCGGCAGCGGCGGCATGGGAAGGAGTCGGCAGCCGCTCGGACGCATGAACCCGCGTTCATACGCTGATCAGGGCTGATAGAAAGTCGCAGCACGTGTTTCTGTGTCCTCTGGCGCCGGGGCCGTGACGCCGCAGCGCTGCTGGTTCTTAGCGCGGACTGGCAAGCACATCTATCCGTCCTAGGGCCCGATTGAAGTTAATTGAAGGCGGGCAAAGGTGGCTCGGCCAGCGCTGTTGCCCGCCGCCCGCTGCCGCCGCCGCCCGGCAACCTCCCACCTAGCCTCCCTGCCCTTCGCAGGCAAGACTGCAATACGCTCATGGCTGCTGAAATTGGGGTTCTGTCCACACTGCTGGGGCTGCCAGACGGCCTGGTCGACCGCATCGCCTACCTGCTGCCGCCGGGCGACAGGTGGGGTGCAGCGGCCCCTTGTGCCCTTCTATGCGCTTGCTGCTGCCAAGCAGCCCGCTTCCACAGCCCGCATCGCTGCTCTCTAATAGCGCAACAATGCGTCTGTGTGTCACACGTCGCTGCGGGAGTGGTGATACCGGTTACGATTCTTACAAAAATCCAAGACACTGTTGCACACTCTCCCTCCAAACGCAGGTGCAACCTGGCTGCCACTTGCACTGCGCTGCGCGCCGCCGGCCGCCGCTGGTTCCGGGGCGCTGTGGTGCGGATTTGGAGTGGTGGCAGCAGGCTGGCTGACCTGGCGGGCTGGCTGGAGGGGCGCCAAGGTGGGCGTGCAAGTGGGGCGAAACAGGGCAGCAGGAGGGATGCATGGGCTGGGACAGGAGGGTGTGTTTGCCTGAAGTGCCTGCCAGCTATTCACTTCCTTGTTGCCCAGGTAACGTTAGCCTGAGCCAGTGTTCGCTTGCAACTGACTATGTGCTTCCTTGGACCTTCCTGCCGTGTGCCCCATGCAGCGTTAATTGCTTACCACCTTATGGGCTCAGCAGGTATACCAGCAGACCTGGCTGCCGCGCCCGCTGGGCAGCTCGTGGCCATTCGTCGCTGGACTTTGCATCAGTGGGCGGCGCCGGCTGTGCTGGCGCGTCTGACAGCGCTGACTGAGCTGCAGCTCTGCCACCAGACCCAGCTGGGCAGCGGCAGCAGCCTGGAGCAGATCCTGCAGCCGCTGGCGCAGCTGCGCGATCTGAGCATCACGACCTGCCAGCTGGCGGCTATCCCGGCAGCCCTGTCTGGCTGCACCCAGCTCACACACTTGAGCCTGAGCGACAATCTGCTTGCCGGCGGCTGGCAGCACCTGCAGCCACTGCTGCAGCTGCGGCATCTGTCGCTGAGCGGCACAGACCATCTCCCTGCTAGCCTGCCGCAGCTGCCACAGCTGACTCATTTGGACCTGGAGCGCTGCGGCAACGTACCTGCCTTCTGCAACCACCTATCAGCTCTGCGCCTGCTGCAGTGCGTCGATCTGACGCACTGCGATCTCACCGAAGTGCCGGCAGCAGTGTCAGCACTCACAGCCTTGACGGCTCTGTATCTCGGGCATAACCAGCTGGCAGGCGGCTTTGACTACCTGCTTCCCTTAACACGGCTGCAGGGCCTGTGGCTGCATGCAAACGACCTAACGCAGGTGCCGCCAGCCGTTGCCATCCTTACGGCACTGCGAAACCTTAGCCTGGGCAACCCGCAAGATGGCTGGCAGCACCTGCGTCCCCTTGCACAGCTGCAATACCTGGACCGTGCGCCGGAAAGCCACTTCCCGGTGGCCAGCGAGGCTGCGGCCAACCTGCACCCCGCCGTTGTGCAGCGCATGCTGGCTGAGCCCAAAAGCGGGCTGCCCTGTCTGCTCGACCTGCTGGCGCAGCGCGGCCTGCCCTGCCCTGTGTGAACCCTGCAATGCCAATGGGCACGCTGTTTGATTCCTGCAAATTCACGCCCCATTTCCTGCCTGCAGCGCTAGCAAACCTGTAAGCCCCACACAGACAAGCGAGTGCTGGTGCAGCAAGTGGGAGAGTCAGCTTACGACCTACCAATGCGCCCGTTCAAGAGAGCACCCCCGCCATGCGCCTCACAAGCTCCGACTGAACTGCAGACTGCCGGGTGCTGTGTTACATCACAGGTGCTAGGCACAGTGATGCTGCTGCTGCAAGGCGGGCGGCGCCGCGCGCTGCGCTGTGCTGTGCCGTGCTGCGCTGCGGCCGCCCCGCCACGATGGGGGCTGCTGCGGGCTGCTGCTGTGGCTGCGCAGGCGTTTACTTGTGCGCCTTGGCAGCCATCTTGCGCAGCAGGCCGGCCATCTCCTCGCGCTTGGCCTTGCCGCGCTTGTGGGTGCCCAGCTGCATTTTGGGGAAATGGGAAGCAAGTGGAGCAGACGTGGTGAGTGATGAGGCGTGACGCGTCAACGAGACACCACGGCACAGAAAAGCGCCGAGTGCGAGAGGTGCAGCACCGCTGGGAGCCAGCCCGGCATGCCTGGCAAGCAGCCAAGGCGCTTGAGTAGCTGCATGCTGGGGGCCAGCTGCTGAAATGGCTGGCTGCTGCACTGCTGGCTCAAGCCCGAATGCCACTGCTGCTGCTCCTGCCGCCGCCCATCTGCTGCTTTACGCCAGCCGCAGCGGCTGCACTGTCTCCCACATCTGTGGCTGCAGGTTCCTGGCGCCGGCAGGCTGTGCAAGTGCGCCGCTTTGGGCCTGCCAGCTGTAGTCCCAAGCTGAGGCTCGCCACTCGCCACAGCACTGTTGCTGCATGCCGCACTGCAGGCCGGCCACATGCTCCTGGCTCCTAGCGCTGCCAACAGTGAGCGGCCGGCGTGCTGCAATGGTGCTCCCATTGCTGTTGTTGATGGCACGCCATTCCTCCAGCTGCCAAAAGCTGCCGCATCGGCCCGGCTGCGGGCTGCAATCCCTGCTCCAGCTGCTGTCGCGCAGTCGCCATTGCTGCGCTGCTGCGCCGCAGCGTTGCTGCCTGCCGTAGCACGGCTACCGCGCCGCAGCTCAGCTGGCTGCCGCGCCTTGCGGCAATCATTCACGCCGGCTGGCCGCAGCAGCACCAAACATCGCAGCATGCAGCGATCAAGCAGCAGCACTGCCAGGCGAGCGCCAATGCTGCTAACAAACAACATTAGCGAGCCTCACCTTCCGCTTGGCCACCTTCAGGGCGCGCTTGTCCTTGCCAACCTGCAGGCAAGCAATGAAAGACAGCGGTAAAACAGTGCAGCAGCTCTCGAGATGAGCAGAGGCTGCAGGCGCCAGACGTGCGGCATCGCAGCGCTGCCGCTGTGCCGGCTGCAAGGGCGACACACACAGCCGCACGTTGCCTGTCCATGCCAGCAGGCGGTGCAGCGAAAAGTCGCCGGGTGATGTGCGGCCCCGCCCCGCCAATTGCACATGCATTATTCAGGCTGCCGCCCTGCCGCACCTTGAGCAGCTCCATGATGCGCTTCTCATAGGGCGCCTGGCCCGCCACCTCGCGCACAATGTCGCGCACCAGCTTCACGCGCTTGGAGAGCCGGCTGCAGAGCAAACAACAAGGCGGGGGCCGGCAAGGCGGCGGCGGTGAGGCGGGCCGGCAGGCAAGTGGCGGCGCCAGGCAGTGGCGAGCTGCGGGGCTGGCTGCCAGCGCAGCGCGCTGCTGAAGAATTGTCCTGCACAGCTGGGCTGCGGGCAGGCCCCTAGGCGCGCCGGCAGCGCTGCAGCGCATCATGCAGGCCGGCAGCGGGGGCTGCAGGGGCTGGGGTGCTGTCCGGCCGCTCCAGGAGCGCTGCCATGCCGTCCAGCGACGGCGCCGGGGGCCCAGGAGCGCCCCGGCTGGGCCGCCGCAGGCCGGCATGCTGCTGCAGGCGCCCTGCGGCCCCCCTGGCGACGCCATCCGCCCAGCAGCTCCAGGACGCACCCCTTCCGCGCCGCCGGGCGGGCCTGCTTCTCCCGCTTGGTCGTGGGGTGGCCCTTGTTCAGGCCCACGGCGATGCCCGGCATTTTGGCTGGTTTCACGGGGTGAAAGGGACTGTCTGGGGCGCGCACAGCGCGTTCTGGGCGCGACCGTGCTGCGCTGGCCAGCACGGCCAGCTCTGCGCAGTGCGGCCGCCCAAGAGGCGCGATTGCTAAGCCAGCCAGTTCATCCACGCAGGCAGGTTGCCATCATGTCCCTGGCGGTGCAGAAGCAGGCCGTGTTCTTCTCTGCCACCCGCCGCGCCGTGGCCCCCCGTGCTGCTGCCCGTGCAGTGCGCGTGATGGCGCAGCTGTCCCAGGATGAGCTGAAGAAGCAGGTGGGCGGGGGCAATGGGCCTGGCGGCGGCGCGCCGGCGGCAGGGGCGGTGCCGAGCGGAGATCGGCGGCACAGCCTCTTGCGAGGGGCCCTGCTCTCTGTGCTGATCGAGCAACCCCTGCCTCAACTGATTTGGAGTGAACATTATACAGACCGCCACAATCGTTATGGCAATGTTGGCAATGTTTGCCCGCCGCACCAGCTGCCCCGCCTGCCTGCCGCCCACCGGCCATGCCCGCTCGCACGCACCCTGCCCATGTTCGGCCCACTCGCCCGCTGCGATCGGTGCACTGCTGCAGCACTTGTAGCTGCCATGACCGGCCCTGACGGAGCTACAACAACCATCAGCCTCTTTCTCGCTCTTCTCATTATGTGCAGGCGGCCTGGAAGGCGGTGGAGTATGTGCAGAGCTATCCGCTATGTTGGAAGCTAATTATTTAATTAACGAACCTTCACATTCCTATGAACTGCAGGCGGCCTGGAAGGCGGTGGAGTACGTGCAGAGCGATCCGCCATGTTGGAAGCTTTAATGAACCTTCACATTCTCATCAATTGCAGGCGGCCTGGAAGGCGGTGGAGTATGTGAAGAGCGGCATGGTGGTGGGGCTGGGCACTGGCTCCACCGCCGCCTTTGCCGTGGACCGCATCGGCCAGGTATGCTGTTTTTTTGCTGATTGAGATGCATCTCATACTCAATTTTGTGCAGTTCAGTTTGTTTATTCTAAAGGCTCCACCACCGCCGCCTTTGCCGTGGACCGCATCGGCCAGGTGCGCCTTTCTTTCGTGGTAAAACAGGATGAAAGCATGTGCATGCAATTCCTGCTTGTTAAAGCGGCTCCACCGCCGCATTCGCCGTCGACCGCATCGGCCAGGTGCGGCGCTTGTGATGTGCTAAAGGCTGATGAATAGCCATCTAGGTGGCCCAGTGGCACTGTTGAATCAGATCAGAATCGACCGCCGCCGCTGCCGTCGAGCACGCATCGGCCAGGAGCGAGGCTTCTGCTCAGCTTGAGATGCTTGAGATTCAGCCTGGGCGTTTGGATATTGCCACAGCAGGGCAGCTGATGCACCTGGAGGAGCACCCCCAAGCTGCACTTCGTTCCCTCTCTTCTCAATGGCTACTCCGTTGCTTCCTTGCTGCCCTGTGCTGCTTGCAGCTGCTGGAAATAGGCAGTCCAGTGCCTCCTGATTGCCTGTGTCCCGTCCTCCCAGTAGGCTAACCCTCTGGGTCCATGCCTCCTCGTCATCTCCTGCAGCTGCTGAAGGACGGCGGGCTGAAGGACATTGTGGGCGTGCCCACCTCCATCCGCACCTACGAGCAGGCCAAGAGTGAGGCGCTTGGAACATGTACACTCTGAAGGGTTGTGCAGTCGCAGTCGTACGCTCAGCTCAGCTGGTTTGGGTGCCAAGGTTCACACACAGGGCTGGACGCACCCGCTCCTTCCACAGCTCAGGCGGTTCGTAGCCCATCCCACGGGCGTGCAGCTGCCAACCAGCAGCCATCCCTGCACACCTTGTGCCAAACTTTTGCAGGCCTGGGCATCCCCCTTGCCACCCTGGACGAGCAGCCCAAGCTGGACGTGGCCATCGATGGTGCTGACGAGGCAAGCGGATGAATCGTGGTGATGTTGCAGGCTGCTGGTTGCAGCTGATTGCTGCCGTGGCTGTGTTGTGCGGCCACCGCTGCTGCTGCTCGTAATTCCTCCTGCTGCTGCAGACGCTGCCACCATCACTGCTGCCACCACTTGCTCCTGCTACGGCCTCCAGCAAACCTGAGGCTGTTCTGCTCCTTGGCTGCTGCAGGTGGACCCCAACCTGGATGTGGTGAAGGGCCGCGGCGGCGCCCTGCTGCGCGAGAAGGTGCGGCAAATGAACGGCCTGCATGGGGGCTGCACGGGACTGTGAAGCTGCCTGATGGACTTCCGCATCGCCGACTTGAACAGCGTTGGTCTGTTCACTGCAGATGGTGGAGATGGCCTCCTCCAAGTTTGTGTGCATCGTGGACGACTCCAAGCTGGTGGAGGGCCTGGGCGGCTCCAAGCTGGCCATGCCCGTGGAGATTGTGCAGTTCTGCCACCTGTACACGCTGCAGCGGCTGCAGGTACGGTGCGGCTGGACGGCATGCCCTCTAGCGCACAACACACCTGCTCATGCATGAGGAGACTGTATGATTTCCCACGCTGTTTGCTCCTCGTTCTGCCGCAGAACCTGGAGGAGGTCAAGGGCTGCGTGGCCAAGCTGCGCATGGAGGGTGAGGCGACACACAGCCAGATGCAGCCTGCGTTGTATGGCTGCTGCCCCCTTGCAACAGGGTCTGCTGCTGGCGGTGCATGGATTGGCCGCAGGTTGCCCAAATGTGCTGCCTTAACCCGCCCAAGCTGTACTTGAACGAGTCCTTTTAGCTCTGTTCTAGCCTCCATTAGTAGGCTCTCCACCTCCTGTCTCTATGCAGGCGACAAGCCCTACGTGACCGACAACTCCAACTACATCGTGGACCTGTACTTCGAGACGCCCATTGTGGACGCGCACGCCGGTAAGGACTGTGGGTGTATAGCAGAGCAGAAATCCTAGTCCAACTGCCTGTTGCCTGCCCCTTTAGCTGTGCCTGCTTGCCAATGCCTCTGCAGCTTCCTCCAAGGCTGCAGTGAACTTGGCCTTGAGGGTTGCACTTGAGGCGGTCTGTTATCATTCCTGCTCCTTTCCTGTGCTTTTATTTCTGCAGCCTCCAAGGCCATCCTGGCGCTGGAGGGCGTGGTGGACCACAGCCTCTTATCATTTCTCCCTCAATTTTCCCTTTCTCCGCTTTATTTCTGCAGCCTCCAAGGCCATTCTGGCCCTCGAGGGCGTGGTGGACCACGGCCTCTTCCTGGACATGGTCGACGTCTGCATCATCGCCGGCTCCAACGGTGTTGAGGTGGGTTGGGTTGCAACAATGGGTGCATAGATTTGCTGCTGTTGGAAGCGGGTGCGCAGCGCCGTTGGAGCCGGCGGTGCTGAGGTGCGTTGCACGCCCTATGCACCAAGAGCAATGCGACCTGTGTGCGCCCTGTGCCGCGCGAAAGCAGCGAGTGCTGCGCCCCTGGGCCGATGCCAGATGTTTCACTGCTTTTACCGCCTCTTTCCCTCCCTGCCCGCAGGTGAAGGAGCGCCCCAACAAGAACTGAGCAGCCGCTTCAACTTGCAGCCGTTCAAGCCAACAGCCGCGGCTGAGCCCCCTCCAGCCAGCGCGGCAGCAGCCAAGCGTGCATGTGCAGCCAACTCTCTGGTGCAGCCTGTGCTGGGTGCATTGTCCCAGCCCGCTGCTTCCAGATCGCTGCGAGCCGGCTGCCTGCCTCCATTGATTGCCCATTCATTTCACCTTGAAGCACTGTTTGTCGCGCTTGCCCCCTCCGTCTCCCCTCTGCGCTTTCAGTCTGGCCCTTCCGTCCTCTGCCCTTGAGCAGGAGTGTAACCACAGCATGCCACGCCCGCACTGCACAGCCAGGCAATTAGGCAGTATTACATGGAAGGTCTGAGGGGGTAGATAGTAGCATGGGCACGCGCCGGGCGGGCGGCGGGCAATTGAATCGGGTGCAAAACTGGCGAAGACTGGCGGGTGAAAACAGGCAGGCGCGTGCGGTCAGAAACAAAACCGGCTCGAGGCCCTGGGAGCGGCTGGCGACTGGCGAGATGATGAAATGAGGAGGGACATCAAAGGGAAGGGTAGGGTAGGGTGGGTCAGAGAGCACTGGCACGAGAGCAGGCCAGGGAAAAGGGAAAATCCTGCTGCGAGGAATGGGTTGCATTTTGCGGAGACGGCACGCCAAGCAAAGCGATGCTTTTCAGTCAGATGAATTGGATGTGTGGCTGTGGACAGAACAAGTGCCACGGTTCAAGACAGGCGCCGCATCGGCAGCTGCATGCTGTGCTGTGCTGCGCTGTGCTGTGGCGCGGAACAAGTTGGGCTTGCTTGCACAAGGAGGCGAGGGAGGGAGGGCTTACGCGGGCAGCCGATCGGAGCTACAGTGCGGAGTGAGGTATCTGCAGGCAAAGAGGAGCCAAACGGTGGTGTGTCAAGAGAGAGGCTTTGGGCCCAATGGAGCAGCAACAGCGGATCAGATGACAGAGCTACATGCAACTGCCGGCCAGCCTGCAGCCTCCTCTGCTGCACGTGCACAGCCGCCTGCTGGCACGCTCACCACGCATCCTGCTGCACCAAACGCCAGCCAGCCTCCTGCCTCCCACACCCCTGCCCACCTGCGGAGCTAGCTGTGCCGCCGCATCACGCCAGCTGCATGTTCAGCTCCGCGGTGCTGGCCCGCTCGGAGTTAGGCTCCAGCAGGCGAGCGGCGCGTGCCAAGGCGGGCTCCGAAACCGAGCCGTTGCCGCCCGGGCCGGTGGCGCCTGGACGCTGAGAGGCAGCCACAGGAGACGCCTCCACCGCATAGCTGGCCAGCTCAGCTGCCAGCACCTTGGGCGCCGCGGCGTCCAGCGCGGCGGCAGAGGCCAGCGAAATGTCGGTGTCGGTGGCGTCGCCAAAGCGGCAGCTCACGCGGATGCCGGTGCGCGCGGCGGCGGCCACGGCGGCGGCGCCCTCTGGCACCTCCAGCTCCCGGTCAGGGCCATCCTCCCAGTAGCAGCAGCCGTCGGCGCGCATCACCACCAGCTTGAAGGCGTGCTGCAGGAGGGTGCAGGGCGGGGGCAAGGAGAGGGGAGCATGGGGGTAGGTGGCGGCGAGAGGCAGTGGCAAATGAGGCCGCAGCAGTGTGCAGCGGCGGCTCAGTCGTCAGGCGCAAGACCAGCGCAAGCTCGGTTTATCAAAGCACCATCAAGCAGCAGCAGGGCGTCCAGCTGCGAATTGCAGCTCGTTTCAACATCTGGCTGCACGTCAACGCCACTCCAGGCAAGCGAGCACCCTGCTCACTGTTCACTGCGACATCCCCCTTCTCATTCCTCCCCACTGCCCCTCTCCAGTGCCGGCTCTCCCACCCCCTCACCTGGCCGGCCGGCAGCGCCACCTCCACAGCCCAGGAGTCTCCCTCCTGCCACACCATGCGCGGGGCGCGCCAGACGTCCCACGCTCCCAGCTCCTCCGCCGCTCCCACCAGGATCAGCTGCTCGCCGAAAATCAGGCGGCACTCTGGCACTTGCACCACCACACGCAGCAGCGGCGGCGGGCCGCCGGGCAGGGCGCCGGGGCGCCGCGTGGGCGGGCCGAAGGCGGGGCTAGGGCTTGAGCGAGCGGGGCTGAAGCCGGGGCGGGGGGAGGACGGGGGGCGAGGCGCCTCCATTGCGCGCCGGTACGCGTCATGCCGGTAGGAGCCCTGTTGCAGGCGGGCGGGGGGGTGAGGTGGCATGCATCAGCCGGTGACAGATAGAAAGCTTGTACGTTGCAGTTGCAACTGCAGCAGACAGCTGCTGACGTGCCATGGCGCCTGTGCGGCGGCTGCCCATGCGCAGTGCTGCTCGTTCAAACCGCAGGCGGCGGCGACATGCAGCGCAGCAACGCTGCCAAGAGCGCACCGGCTGCGCAGCAGTGGCCTGAACGGTCATGGGAAGGGCGTGGTATGCCCGGCCAGAGCGGCCTGCGGGTCGAACGGGGGGAGCGGGGCCAGTCGGAGGGTCGGCGCAGGCGGTGGGAGACACTCTGGGCGGCCTTCCCCAGCCGCCGCCGCAGCCCCTCCGGCGGGCCTTACGTGCTTGTGAATCAGTGCCGAGCAGCCCTGCGCAGGGCAGGCGGCTCCAAACCCGCGAAAACGCCGACATG
>VFQO010007609.1_pt1 | contig 39866 bp, 25 predicted proteins | sample 3512331 | NCBI WGS metagenome assembly VFQO01 (sample SAMN10412371, study PRJNA504923) | tailings metagenome | isolation source: Replicate 3 from Balatoc abandoned mine | place: Philippines: Itogon, Benguet | collected 2017-08-28 | reverse complement strand
AGCGAACAATCCCGAGAAGTTCGGCGGGATCCGGGAGGAGCTTCGGGAAGAGGACGGCGACGCTGGTTTTTGTGTCAGGTGGGATCGGGAGGAGGTCGGGCGGCCGACGCTGCCCCGGATGACCGGGCCGATGCCGCCGGCTCCGCCGCGGCCTCCGCGGCCGCCGGTCCCTCCCATCGCCGAGTGCGGCGAGCCGGTCACGTACGCCGAATGGGCTGCGGCGCGGGGGATCACCGGGAGGGGGGCTTGCGGTCCGGTGAACGAGGAGACGCTTGATCGCTGGGGGGCGAGTGAGAACCTCGGTTCGATCGAGTGGGTTCCGGAAGAGGCCGCGACGGACTTCGCGGGCGATGACGTGGACCCGTTCTGGGAGACGAGTCCCGCCGCCGATTCCTCGGAGCAGGAGGATGGCGACGTCGATTTTTGTGTCAGGTGGGGGGAGGCCGAGCACGATCCTTGGGAGACGGGATCGACACCCGTTTCGCGGCCGCGTGCGTTTCGCAGAGCCTCAACGCACCCTACGGGGGGGGCGTTCCAGGCGTATGGCGAGGAGAGGGGCGGGAGCGATGTCGGTTTTTGTGTCAGGTGGCCCCAACCGGCAACGCGGGCCGCTCCCTGGGCGTTCGCGGACTGTCGTCCGCGGCTACACCGGGCGGGGTCTCGAGCGCCGCCCGGCCACGCCCTTAGCAGGGCGTGCCATGCAGCGCGGTCTCCATTCCCGAACACCGACCATTGGCGTCGCAGCCTGCTTAGCGCAACCCATCGCCCCACGCCGCCCCGGTCCAGCGGAACGCTGGTATCGTCGCGTTGATCGCGCGTCCTGTTCGCAGATCGAACAGCCTGTCCGCACAATCCAAACGAGCGCGCCAGCCCGCACACGCCTAGCCTGCGAACCATGTTGTTTGCGCGACCAAACTGTCCAGCAAGCCACCGATCTCTCAGTGAGACCAGCGCCGATCGTTGAGAAAACGCTTATGCGTGAGGGTGTGCAGCAAAATGGCACAGTCGTTGCTTTTCCGAGGCCTGTGGATCTTCCCTACTTCGGAGAAACAAGCATGACTTCCTCACACCAACTCAACTGGAAACAGGCCACCCTCTGGGCGTGCGTCGTCGGCACCGGCATGTCGCTGAGCCCGCTCGCCAGTGCCCAGCTCCCCAACGTCGGCGGCATCGGCGGAGGGGGTGGACCTGCTGGTCCCATCCCGAATATCGGTCAGACGCTTCCGAGCGTAAACCAGACGTTGCCCAATGTCCGACAGGGCCTTCCGAACGTCAATCAGACGCTTCCGAACACGCGGCAGACCCTTCCGAACGTTGGGAACACGGTGAACGGCGCGACGCGGCAGGTCCCGAATGTCGGCAACACCGTTAACGGGGCCACCCGGCAGGTTCCGAATGCCGGCAACACGATTAATGGCGCGACCCGTCAGGTCCCCAGCGCCAATGCCACGGTGAATGGCGTGCAGCAGTCGGCTGCGGGGACCGTGAACTCGACGCAGACCAACCTCTTCAAGAGCCCGGTGTCGGGTGACACCCTGGGGGAAAAGGTTCCGGTCAACCTCAAGCTCACCAACGCCACGCTCGCCAGCCAGGCCGGGAATCTCGGCATGGCGGTCGACACCCGCAACAACCGCCTCCGGGTCGCCGGCATCGACAGCGGCGCCATCGCCGGGACGGCCGGCCTGCAGGTCGGTGACCAGATCCTCGCGATCAACCGGGGCTGGATCCGGTCGTTCGACCAGTTTTCGCAGGACCTTTCGGCTGCCATCTCTTCGGATGGCCGGGCGTGGCTCCTCGTGGATCGCAACGGCAAGCAGCAGTGGGTCGACCTGAGCTACGCCGGCATGGCCCAGCCCCGGCTTGGCGTCAACATGGACACGGTCCAGGGGGTCGTCTCGGTCACGAACGTCGCCGCCGGCTCGGCCGCGGCGGCCGCCGGACTGAAGGTCGGGGACAAGATCCTCTCGATCAACGGCACCCAGATCACCTCGAATGACCAGCTCATCGCCGCCGTCGGGGCGGCTGCCCAGTCGGCGAACACCCTCGTCATCCAGATCGACCGCGCCGGCGTCCAGCAGCAGCTGAATGCCACGATCCAGACCGCCGCCGCCGCGACCGGTCAGGTGACCGCGAATCTGAATGGGGTCGTCACGACGACCACGAACACGCTGAAGACGGTCGAGGCGGACCTCGCCGCTATCACCCAGAACGTCAAGCAGGACGCCCAGGTGACGCTGCAGAAGGTGCAGCAGGACGTCCGGGCACTTCAGGGGAAGGTGAATGAGCTGTCGGCTTCGGCCCAGGCTCAGGTCAATGAACGGCTGCAGGAGGCGACCACGCTGGCCAACCGGGCCGTTCAGGACCTGAATGCCCTCAAGGCCGGAGTCACGGATGAAGTCCAGGACAAGATCACGGCGATTCAGGGGAGCCTGAACGACGTGCAGGCCAAGCTCCGCGACACCGCTCAGAACACTGTTGCTACTGCCCAGGCGACGGCGGGAACGGCTGTGCGGGACGCTCAGGCTGTGACCACCAGCGTCCGGTCGCGGGTCAACGAGCTTCAGACCGAAGCGACGGCCCTCGCCAACTCGAAGATCGCTCAGGTCCGGGAGACCGTCGCGACGCTCCAGCCGACGATCAACAACCTGAAGCAGACGGTCGGCAACAATGTGGCGGGGGCCAAGGCGCTGGCCCAGGCCGAGCTGGCGAACGTCTCGCAGACGGTTCAGCAGCTGAACGCTGACCTGAAGCAGACGACCGCCGGCCTGACCGCCGAGGCTCGGGCTGAACTGGACGGGATCGTGCGGGTCGCCTCCGATCTGCAGGCGGATCTGCGGGCCACTGCCGGAGCGACGGTCGCCTCGGCAACGCAGCTCACCGCGGAAGCGACCGCCAACGTTCGCGCGAACGTCGCTGAGCTCCAGACGGAAGTGACCGCCCTGGCGAACTCGAAGATCGCCCAGGTCCGGGACACGGTCGCCTCGCTTCAGCCGACGATCAACGACCTCAAGCAGACGGTTGGCAGCAACGTGGCGGGGGCCAAGGCCCTCGCCGAGGCCGAAGTCGCGAACGTCTCGCGGACCGTTCAGCAGCTGAACGCCGATCTCAAGGAGACGACCGCCAACCTGACCGCCGAAGCGCAGGCGGAACTGGCGGCTGTGGTCCGGATCGCCGCGAATCTGCAGGCTGATCTCCGCGCCACCGCCGGAGCGACGGTTGCGGCGACGACTCAGCTGACGGCCGAAGCGACCGCCAATGTTCGAGCCAACGTCACCAAGCTCCAAACGGAAGCGACCGCGCTTGCGAACTCCAAGATTGCCCAGGTCCGGCAGACCGTTGCCTCGCTCCAGCCGACGATCAATGATCTGAAGCAGACGGTTGGCAACAACGTCGCCGGAGCTAAGGCTCTGGCGGCCGCGGAAGTGGCGAACGTCACTCAGACCGTTCAGCAGCTCAACGCGGAACTGAAGCAGACGACCGCCAACCTGACCGCGGAAGCGCAGGCTGAGCTCGCTGCCGTGGTCCGGACCGCCGCCGATCTCCAGGCGGACCTCCGCGCCACCGCCGGCGCAACCGTCGCCACGGCGACCCAGCTCACGGCGGAAGCGACCGCCAGTGTGCGGTCGAATGTCGCGGAACTCCAGACGGAAGCGACGGCCCTGGCCAACTCGAAGATCGCCCAGGTCCGCGACACTGTCGCTTCGCTCCAGCCGACCATCAATGACCTGAAGCAGACGGTCGGCAGCAACGTGGCAGGTGCCAAGGCTCTTGCTGAGGCCGAGGTCGCGAATGTCTCGCGGACCGTTCAGCAGCTGAACGCCGATCTGAAGGAGACGACCGCCAACCTGACCGCCGAAGCTCAGGCTGAACTGGCTGCGATGGTTCGGATCGCTGCCGAACTGCAGTCGGACCTCCGGGCCACCGCCGGAGCCCAGGTTGCCGCGACGACTCAGTTCACCGCCGAGACGATCGCCAACGTCCAGGCCTCGGCCGGCGACGTGGTGACGAGCGTGGGCGCGATCAAGGGGAACCTGACCGCCGAAGCCCAGGAACAGCTCGCCAACATCCAGCAGACCGCCGGCCGGGTGAAGGAGAATGCGACCGCCCTCGCCCAGGACAAGGTGGCTGACGTCCAGAACCGCGTGGCGGATCTCCAGAATGACGTGGCGACCCTCGAGTCCCGGCTGGAAGCGTTCGCGGCCGACAAGACCGGAGCGGTGCTGACCCAGGTTAGCGCCGTCCGGGGCCAGGTCGCCGACCTCAAGAACCAGCTCGGCACCAAGGTGGGGAATCTGACCGAGACCGTGAAAGAACGGGCCGGCCAGACGATCGCCGGAGCGACGCAGAAGATCACCACGCTCCGGAATGATGTCGCCACCCTGGCCCAGCAGACGACCGGCAAGGTCCAGACCGAGCTCCAGCAGGTCGAGAAGGACCTGCAGAACATCGAGCAGGGGGTCGTCGGCAAGGCGAACGCGACGCTCGCCACCGCCAAGGGAACGGTCGACAGCCAGGTGCAGCAGGTGTCGACCCGCCTCGCGAGCCTGAAGCAGACGGTCGACCAGACCACCCGCGACAAGCTCGAAGCGGTCGAAGGGAAGGTCGCCGATCTCAAGCAGACCCTGAACGGAATCTCGGCGAACGCCTCGGCCACGGTCGAAGCCGCCGCGAACGTGGCGGGAAGCGTCGAGGCATCGGCTCCGAAGTCGACGACGGTGGCGAAGCCGGTCCTCCCGGTCGCCCCGCTGCCGAAGTAAGACTCGGCTGACCTGATGAAACACCGAAGGCCGAAGCGATCTGTCGCTTCGGCCTTCGGGCTTTTGTGGGTGCTCGAACTGGGGCCAATCAGCGGGCGTAGGTCGCGCCGATAGAGACCAGGGTCGACGTGTACTGCTGGCGGGCGACGTTCGAATCGCTCCCGAGGAGCGTGAACCCGCCGAAGACCACCCACCGGTCGCTGAGCTGATGCAGAAGAGTGATATTCCAGGTGCAGATGTTGTCGACGCGGAAGACGTTGGTCTGGATCGGGTCCGGACCGTCGAAGCCGTAGTTGGCGTAGGTGAACGTCGAGTCGAGCTTGTACTTCGCCTCGGTGTCGATCGCCCACCGGCCGCCGAGGAACACGCTGTTGGCGAAGTAGCTGAAGCCGCTGAGCTCGGCATCCGAGCCCGCCATCGTGTAGCCGGCGTTCACGTAGCTCTGCCGGTTCTGGCCGAGGAAGCGGGTCGCCTTGATCGTCCCCGACAGGTTGTTGCTGGTCAGGAAGCTCGACTGGATGAAGTCGTAGAACCCGTAGCGGAGGTTCCCTTCGAAGTACCAGTCCTGGCTCGGGCGGTAGCCGAGGCTCACCCCGGTCTGGTTCTGGACGACGAACGAGTCGGTCTGGAGGAAGTAGTAGTCGAACTCGTAGTTGACCGCCGCCGTCCACTCGTCCGAGAGGCTGTAGGCGTACTGCGTCGTGATCTGGTGCTGGTAGAGATCGAGCTGGTACAGCTCGGGATGCAGGCTCTGGTAGTAGGTGTACCCGGCCGAGAGGATCCCCTTCTCGGAGACCTGCTTCTGGTAGCCGACCGTGCCGCGGGTCTGGAACTGGAAGTCGTCTTCGAAGACCCCGCGGACCGGCACATCCGGGATCGCCCCGGGGAGAATCCCGAGGTTGTCGAGCAGCCCCAGCGGATCGGCCAGCGCGTTGCCGAGGATCCCGATCGGTCCTCCACCGGCAAGCGGGCCGATCAGGGTGTTGGCAGGCGTCAGGCCGATGGGGAGCGCGAGGTTCGTCCCGTAGTCGACCGTCTGCGTGAGCGAGAAGCTCCAGGGGCTCTTTTCGCCCGAGCAGGAGAAGAGGCTGTCGGGAGAGCAGCCGGATTCGCCGAGGACCTGGTCGCAGGTCACCTCGCACGATTCGTCTGCCGCCGAACAGACGCCGCCTGCCAGGAGCGCCGTCACCAATGCCGCCACCACGGAGGAGCGCATTCGATCGCTTTCGAAGAGGTGAGAGTCCGGCAGGACACCCGCTCTATCGGAATGAGTCCCGAGCGATGTGATCGAATTGCTCTATTCCGCAGCAGCGGGACCGATCTCCCTTTCGCGGGGTTCCGGTTGGGTAAACTTTGCGGCCTCCGGGGGCGTCATGCGGCGTCATCACAAGGAGCGCAAGGCCAGGGCCCCGGGCATCCTGATACGCCGGAGGCGGCAGGAAGCGAGCGATCCTTAGCCTGCTCAGGGATGCGCCGGGGCTGGGTCTGCGGGCTTTTCCGCGAAGTGCCCGAGAGCTCCCGTCCAGCGGAGCAGCGGAGCGGTCGCCATCGTCGTCACGAGGGCCATGATGACCATCATGGCGAACAGCGTGGGGGAAATGACCCCCATGTCGAGCCCGATATTGAGGACGATCAGTTCCATCAGCCCCCGGGTGTTCATCAGGATCCCGAGCGCCGTCGAGGTGAGCCAGTTGAGGCCGGTCAGCCGCCCGGCGGCGACCGTCCCGCCGAACTTGCCGACCGTCGCCGCCAGGATGATCACCCCGCAGATCGCCCAGTCGGAGGGCTCGGACAGGAGCCCGATCTGCGTCCGCATCCCGGTGTAGGCGAAGTAGAGGGGGAGCAGGAGGATCGTGACGAAGTCCTCCAGCTTGTAGCGGAGCCCCCTGGCGATCTCGCTGTTGTGCGGGATGATCACCCCGATCAGGAACGCGCCAAAGATGGCGTGGATTCCGATCGTCTCGGTGATCAGCGACGACGCCAGCACCCCGCCGAGGACCAGCGCAATCAGATTGTTGTTGAGCTTCGCACCGCTCTCCGGTCCCCAGCGGCGGGCGGCGATTGGCCGGCCGATCCCGATGACGAGAGCGATGTAGGCGAGAGAGAGGACCAGCGTCACGAGAGCCGCGCTGAGTTCCGCCTTCGCGACGCCCACGACGAACGCCAGCAGGCACCAGGCAGTCACGTCGTCCGCGGCGGCGCAGCTGAGCGCCAATACGCCAATCTCGGACCGTTCGAGTCCCTGGTCCGTCAGGATCCGGGCGAGGACCGGGAATGCGGTGATCGCCATCGCGATCCCCATGAAGAGAGAGAAGCTCGTAAAGGGGACCCCGGCCGGCGCATAGAGCGGGAAGAACCACAGGGAGAGCATCGTTCCGAGCAGGAACGGGATGATGATGCTGGAGTGCGAGATCGCGACCGTGGCGTGCGCCCGGCTCTTGAGCAGGTCGAGGTTCAGCTCGAGACCGACGAGGAACATGTAGAGGATGACGCCGAGCTGCGCGAGCGAGTTGAGGATCGGCATGATCGTCTGCGGGAAGAGGAATGCCGTCGCTCCGGGAGCGATCCGTCCGAGCAGCGTCGGGCCGAGCAGGATCCCGGCCACAACCTCCCCGATGACGCGGGGCTGGCCGAGCTTCAGGAACAGGGCCCCGACGAGCCGTGAGCAGACAACAACGGTGACGATGGCCGCCAGCACGTGTCCCAGCAGATGGGGCGTCCCCCCCTTGGGGACCGCCACCTTCACCGCCTCCACGGCAGCGGGAGCCGCGACGCTCCGGCCGAGGAACTGCACGCCGAAGAGGATCGCGGCGGCCGCCAGCAGCAGCAGACCGTACCCGGCCAGGACGCTGCGGCCGCGGGGAGGGGCAGGCATGGCGATGTCCGTTCCTGTACTCATGGTGCTCTCTCCAGCCGTCACGCAGGGTTGTGCGCGCGCATCGTCACGGCAAATGACCCCGCCGCAGAAAATACCTGTTCAAACAACAATTGTGAAGACATTTGTGGACCGGAGCGTCGAGGCAACGGGAAATCCTGGGCTTCGGAGCGGTTCGGCCGACGGCGAGACCAGCGGGGAATGGGCGGCCGGCCGCCGCCTGCATAGACTTCCGGTGCCGCGGCGAACGCCGCCCCCCTGCTCCACCACCCTCGAGTTTCCGGGAGTCTCCCCGTGCCGAAAGCGATCCGCATCCACGAGACCGGCGGTCCTGAAGTCCTTCGCTGGGAAGAGGTCGAAGTCGGCGAGCCAGGCGAGGGGGAAGCCCGGATCCGCCAGACGGCGGTCGGGGTCAACTACATCGACACCTACCACCGGTCCGGGCTCTACCCTATCCCCATCCCCGGCGGCCTCGGGAGCGAGGGGGCTGGAATCGTCGAAGCGGTCGGCCCCGGCGTGACGGTCGTCCGCCCTGGAGACCGCGTCGCCTACGCGGGCGGCCCGCCGGGCTCCTATGCTCAGGTCCGAAAGCTCCCGGTACAGATTCTCGTCCCGATTCCCGAGGGGGTCTCCGACCAGGTCGCCGCGGCGGTGATGCTGAAGGGGATGACCGCGCAGTACCTGATCCGCCGGACCTATCCGGTCCAGAGCGGTGAGACGGTCCTGTTTCACGCCGCAGCGGGAGGCGTCGGACTGATCGCCTGCCAGTGGCTCAAGGGGCTCGGAGCGCACGTCATCGGGACGGTCGGCTCGGATGCCAAGGCGGAGATTGCCCGCGCTCACGGCTGCGAGCACGTCATCGTCTCGACCCGCGAAGATGTCGCCAAGCGAGTGCGGGAGATCACGGGGGGAGCGGGGGTTCCTGTGGTCTACGACTCCGTCGGCAAGGAGACGTTCGTCAACTCGCTCGATTGCCTCAAGCCGCGGGGGCTGATGGTCAGTTTCGGGAACTCGTCAGGGAAGGTCGATCCGGTCGACATCGGCCTGCTGACCCAGAAGGGCTCGCTCTACCTGACCCGGCCGACGCTCGCGACCTACACCGCGACCCGCCCCGACCTCGAAGCGACCGCCCGCGACGTCTTTGAAGTGATCAGAAGCGGTACGGTGAAGGTCGACATCCGCCACACCTATCCGCTGGCCGAAGCGGCTCAGGTCCACCGCGACCTCGAGGCACGGAAGACCGTCGGCTCGATCGTCATGCTCCCCTGACGGGACACGTCTCGGTTCTCGATCACGCCTTCGGCGAAGGAGGGGTGGACGCGCCGCGCGGATGCGGCTCTCCCGCCGCGAACTCGCCGGAGCGAAGTCCGGGCGAGTCTGACGCAACCGAACCGGCTGCCGCCGACGCCGGGACGACTGTGATGATCGTCTGCTTGAAGGAGGGACAGTTGCTCACCGAGTCGGTGCTGCCGATCGGGATCAGAATGTTCGCCTCGGGGTAGTACATCGCCGCGCAGCTCCGCGGGATCGGGTACTCGACCACCGTGAAATTCCGGACCGAGCGGAGTTCGTCCCCGAAGTGGCTGAAGATGTCGACCCGCTGCTTCGGATTGAGCCCCCGGTCGCGAATGTCCTCGATGTTCATCATCACGACGCGGCGGTCGTTGTGCAGACCCCGGTAGCGGTCGTGCAACCCGTAGATCGTCGTGTTGAACTGATCGTGGCTCCGGATACTGGTCATCGCCAGTTGCCCCGGCCCGAGTTTGAGCGTGGCGATCGGATTGACCGTGAACTCCGCCTTGCCACTCGGCGTCGGAAACTGGCGCTGCCGCGGGAGGTTCGGGAGATAGAAACCTCCCGGCTGGCGGACATCCTGGTTGTAGTTCGCGCAGCCGTTGATCACGAGGCCGATGCCGTCCCGGATCCGGTCGTAGTCGTCCGCCCAGGCGAGCCAGTCCACGGTCGAACGGTTTCCGAGCGTGGCGTGGGCCATCTCGCAGAGGATCCGGGTCTCTCCCCGCAGCGACGGCGACGCGGGAGCGAACCGCCCGGTCGACTGCTGGATCACTCCCATCGAGTTCTCGGTGCTGACGAGCTGAATCCGCTCCGGCTTCCCATTCGCGGCGGGGCGGACGTCCGCTTCAGTCCGGCCCAGACAGGGAAGCAGGATCGCCTGCTTCCCGATCACGAGGTCCGCCCGGTTCAGCTTCGTCCCGATCCGAACGGTCAGCCCGACCTGGCTCAACGCCTGGGCGGTGTATCGCGTGTCGGAGAGAGCCATCAGAAAATTGCCGCCGAGGGAGACGAAAACCTTGATCTTCCCCTCCTTCATCGCCAGCACCGTCCGCTGCGAATCGAGCCCGTGATGCCGCGGCGGCTCGAAGTGGAAGGCTTTCGCCAGCTTGTCGAGGAACTCCGGCTTGGGGCGCTCCCAGACCCCCATCGTCCGGTCTCCCTGAACGTTCGAGTGCCCCCGGACGCAGCACGCCCCCGCTCCCGACTTGCCGATCATACCCCGCAGCAGGAGCAGGTTCATCATCTCCTGAACGGTGTGGGTCCCGTTGTGATGCTGCGTCACCCCCAGGCACCAGCAGAGAATCGTCCGCTCCGACTGCTGGACCCAGGTCGCCGCCTCTTCGATCTGCGCTCTGGAGATCCCCGAGACCTCGACGAGCTCGTTCCAGTCGGCAGCCCGGATGTCCGCCAGCAGCTCCTCCACTCCCTTGGTGTTCGCCTCGATGTAGCTCCAGTCGATCCCCGCGCCCCGCCGCTGGTCGTCGAGCTCGACAAGCCGCTTCATGATCCCCTTGAACAGCGGAATATCGCCGCCGATCTTCACCTGCAGGAACAGGTCGCAGAGCTTCGTCGCCTTTCCGAGGAGTCCGAGCGGCTCCTGCGGGTTCATGAACGAGATCAGCCCGGTCTCCGGGAGCGGGTTGACGACGATGATCCTGGCCCCCGCCCGCTTCGACTCCTGCAGCGCGGTGAGCTGCCGTGGATGGTTCGTGCCAGGATTCTGCCCCACCACGATCACGAGGTCGGCCTTGTGGAAATCCTCGAGCAGGACCGTCCCCTTGCCGAACCCGAACATCCGGTTCATTGCGGCGCCGCTCGACTCGTGGCACATGTTCGAGCAATCGGGAAGGTTGTTCGTCCCGAACTGCCGCACGAAGAGCTGGAACGAGAATGCCGCCTCGTTGACCGCCTTTCCGGAGGTGTAGAACGCCGCCTCATCGGGGGACTGGAGGCTGTTGAGTTCCTTCGCGATGACCGCGTACGCATCCTCCCAGCTGATCGGCTGGTAGTGGTTCGAGCCTTCCCGGAGGATCATCGGCTCCGTCAGCCGCCCCTGCTGCTCAAGCCAGTAGTCGGACTGCCGCGACATCTCCCCCACGGAATGCTGCGCGAAGAACTCCCGCGTGATCCGCCGCTTATCCGACTCGTGCGCGATCGCCTTGATGCCGTTCTCGCAGAAATCGAACGACGACCGTTTCCCGTCCGGATCAGGCCACGCGCAGCCGGGGCAGTCGAAACCCTCCTTCTGGTTGATTTGCAGCATCGGCAGCGTGCCGCGGAACAGCCCCGCTTCACCGATGGCGTAGTAGAACGAGTTCAGCACCGCCGGCAGCCCGGTCGCCTTCTTTTCGGGGGCATGCTGCTTCAGGGCCGGCGTCGGCTCGATCCCTTCCAGGTGGATCGTTCCGTGCGGAGTCTCGACCGGGGGACACAGCGGGTCGGTGCAGTCGGAGGGACGAATCATGATCGAGGCTCCCCCGTGGTGTGGGGCTGAAGTCGGGACGGACGAGAGTGGAGCGAATCGGCTCGCTCCCCGGCCGAGTCATCCTGCGGCATGATCGAGGCGATCCGGTGACCGCCGCAATAGAGATTGAAGCGGTTCTCGCGGACGAAGCCGAGGAGGGTCATCCCCGCCTCTTCCGCGAGCTGGACGGCGAGACTCGAAGGGGCTCCGACTGCAGCCAGCACCGGGATCCCCGCCATGGCGGCTTTCTGCACCAGCTCGAAACTGACTCGGCCGCTGACCAGCAGGATCGAGCCCCGCAGCGGAACGCGCCCCGCGAGCAGAGCCTCGCCGATCAGCTTGTCGAGGGCATTGTGCCGGCCCACGTCTTCGCGGATCGCGAGGAGCATCCCCTCGGGATCGAACAGGGCCGAGGCGTGCAGGCCGCCGGTGAGCTCGAACGCCGCTTGCGCGGCGCGGAGCCGTTCCGGCAGCCGATGAATGGTTTCGGCGGCCACGACCGGTCCGCCGGCCTCTGCGAGACACGGGATCGCGGTCCGGACCGCCTCGAGCGACGCCTTGCCGCAGACGCCGCAACTCGAGGATGTATAGAAGTGCCGCTCAAACTTCGCGGGATCGAAGGCAAGCCCCGCGCGGAGATGGACGCGGACAAGATTGCCGTTGCTGCGGCAGGGGACGATCTGGAGCAAGTCCTCGCGTGCGCGGACGAGTCCTTCGGTGAACAGGAACCCCGCCGCCAGTTCGGCGTCATGGCCGGGGGTCCGCATCGTCACCGAGACCGTCCGCTCGGCCGGCTCGCCGTCGACCGGCAGGAGGACCCGGATCTCGAGCGGTTCTTCCACGGCGAGGACATCGTCAGCCTCGGTCCGGCCGGCGAGCCCGACCCGTTCGAGCTGAACGGGCTGAAACGGCTTCGAGCTTCGGGGAGCGGGTTCGGCCATTCGTCACGGATCCTCACAGCGGAGTCACTGGCAACGGTGTCGGCGGGCATCGCAATTCTAGGCGACGCCCCCACGTGGTTCCGCACACGTTCTCAGGCGCGGGAGGCGGCCAGGCGGTCCAGTTCATCCAGTGTGACCGATTCGAGCTGCGGAATCAGCCGCCGGCAGTGACCGGCGAGCGCTCGGGTCCGGGCGCGGCACTCCTCGCGACGGTTTCTTTCGGCCGCCTCTTCCAGCGCGATCGCCTCTTCGCCTGCTGTCCGTGAAAACGCCCTGAGCGAACTGGCGATCTTGTGCGCACCTTCGCGGACCGCCGGCAGGTCATCCCGTTCCAGCGAGTCTTCGATCTGCCGCATCAGCCCGGGGAGATTCCCCCGGAACGACTCGACGAGTTTTCGGAGGATTCCTTCGTTCCGGCCGCAGACCGAGAGGACCATCTCGGCGTCGAGGGGACTCGGCACCGACTCGTTTTCGACCACAGCCGTGGACACGATTTTCGAGTCGGTATCGCTCACGCCGCTTTGGCCGTTGGCCGCAGCGCCCATGGCCAGCACCCGGTCGATCGTGCTCCAGAGTTGCTCCGCCTTCATCGGCTTCGGAACGAGGTCATCCATTCCGGCGGCAAGGCACTGCTCCCGGATCTGCGGCGTCGAGCGGGCGGTCAGGGCGATCGTCGGCAGGTGCCGCCCGGTCCCCTGTTCGCTTTCGCGGAGAGCGCGGATCACCTGAAAGCCGTCGAGCTCCGGCATATGGATGTCGAGCAGCAGCAGGTCGAACCCGCCTGCCAGTGCGTGATCGAGCGCCTTGCGGCCATCCTGCGCCAACGTGACCCGATGCCGCCGCTGATGCAGCACCTGCTGGAGCAGCAGGGAATTGAACTCGTTGTCCTCCGCGACGAGGACATTCAGCGGCGTGGTCTCCTCCTCTTCCGGAGCGGGTTCCTTCAGTACCGGCACCACCGGGGCAACCGTGATTCCCTCGGGCACCGTCCCTGCCGACGACAGGACCGACTGGATCGCCTCCAGCAGGTCGTGCTGCTGGCAGGGCTTCGTGAGCCGGGCCTGGATGTCGAGCGTCTTGATCAGTTCGTCATCCCCCTGCTGCTCGCCGGAGGTCAAGAGAATCATCGGAGTCCGCGCCGCACGCCCCCCGGCCCGGATCCGGCGGGCGACTTCGATCCCATCGAGGTCCGGCATCCGGCGGTCGAGCAGCACCAGATCGTACGGCTCCCCTCGATCCGCCGCGGAGGACAACGTCTCGACAGCCGACGAGCCATCCGCGGCCGCGACGGTGTCGAGCTGCCAGCGGCGGAGCCACCCTTCCAGGATCAGCCGGTTCGTCGAGTTGTCGTCCACCACCAGTACCCGCCGCCCCGCCAGATCTGTCCCCTCCGCGGACGTTCGCAGCTCGGTTCCGAAATCCGCCGAAGGCTTGCCGAAGCGGGCGGTGAAATGGAACTCGCTCCCCCGGCCCGGAGCGCTGTCGACCTGGATCGCCCCTCCCATCGCCGTGACGAGGTGCGAAGCAATCGTGAGCCCCAGCCCCGTGCCGCCGTACTTGCGGGTCGTCGACGAATCCTCCTGCTCGAACGCCCGGAAGATCGCCTGCTGCTTTTCGGGCGGAATCCCGATGCCGGTGTCCCGGACCGAGAAGCCGAGCACGGCTTCCCCCTCCGTCTGCCGCTCGGTCTTCACCCGAACCACGATCTCCCCAGTGCGGGTGAACTTGATTGCGTTCCCGACCAGGTTCAGCAGCACCTGCCGCAGCCGCCCCTCATCCCCGACCAGTCCGTCGGGGACATCCGGCTCGATCTCGCAGACGAACTCGAGTCCCTGAGCATGAGCCCGCGTCGCCAGCATCCGGACGACATCCCCCACCGCCTGCCGCAGAGCGAACGGCTCGTGATCGATCTGCAGCTTCCCTGCCTCGATCTTCGAGAAATCGAGCAGGTCGTTGATGATCCCCAGCAGGTTGTCCGCGGCACTCTTCACGGTCTTCAGCAGGTTCCGCTGTGACTCGCCGAGCGAGGTCTCGAGGACCAGCTCCGTCATCCCGAGGATCGCGTTCATGGGGGTCCGGATCTCGTGGCTGACGTTCGCCAGGAACTCATCTTTGGCCCGGTTCGCCGACTCGGCCGCCTCCTTGGCGGTCCGGAGTGCGATCTCGGCCTCCTTGATCACGCTGATGTCGATGCTCGTCCCTGTGTACCGATGAGTGCCGGTCGCCTCGTCCCGGATCGTGATCCCCCGCGAGAGCATCCATCGCTCAGTCCCATCGTGATGCCGGGCACGGTGCTCGACTTCGAACTCCCCGATCTCTCCCGCGAGAAACGCCTGGAATGTCTTCCGGACCTGCGGGCGATCATCGGGATGGAACAGCTCGATCGGACTCGCCAGCTCTCCCCGGGAGGCGACGGTGTGATACCCGAGCTGCTCCCAGACGTTGAGGTACTTTCCCTGGGCGAAGATCGGTTTGCCGGCGTCGAGATCGACCTCCCAGATCCCGATGTTTGACCCCCGGATCGCCAGTTCGAGACGGCGATTGAGATGCTGCAGCTCCGCTTCGCGGTCCTTGTCGTCGGTGATGTCGGTCCCCGAACCGAGCCACTTCACGACGCAGCCGTCGCTGTCCCGGACCGGCACCGTCCGGACCTTGAACCAGCGGTACTGGCCATCCCGACGCTGAATCCGGTGCTCCAGGTCATACCCCGAGCGGGTCACCAGCGAATCCCGCCAGTGCTGCGCGACGACGGGGCGCTCCTCCTCCGGGACGGCATTCATCCAGCCGTCGGTCAGCAGTTCGACATCCGAGAGACCGGTGAAGGCCTGCACCTGCGGGCTGAAGAAGCTGGGGCGGCCGGAGGCGGTCGTGGTCCAGATCAGCTGCGGGAGCATCTGGACGAGGCTCCGCCACCGCTGTTCGTTCTCGCGGATCGCCCGGTCCGCCTGCTTCCGGTCGGTAACGTCCCGGTAGCTGGCGATCAGGCCGTCGACGTTCGGCACGCTGAGAAGATTCTGACCGATCGCCTCGATGTCCCGCCAGGAGCCGTCCGCGTGCTTCAGCCGGAACTCCGCCACGACCGGGGTCCCCGGCTTCTGCAGCATCAGCCGGAAGAAGGCCCGCTTCGCCGCGAGGTCCTCCGGGTGAACGATCGGATCGTCGAACACGTTCTTCCCGATGCGGTCCTCGGGGCGGCGATCGAGGATCGCCGAGACCGAAGGGGTCTGATACAGGATCGTCCCGTCCGGGGCGAAGATGCTGATGATGTCGGACGAGTTCTCGACGAGGTGAACGAACCGCTCCTCGGTCTGGCGGATCGAGGTCTCGGCCCGCCGCCGCTCCTCGGTGAGGATCTTCCGATGCGCGCGGCGGAGGGAGTCGCTCAGGATGCTGATGACGATCCCGGTCGCCACGAAGATCAGGAGCGCGACCGAGTCCCCGGCGTTCTTGAGCTCGAGGTCGAGCAGGTGGTTGACCAGCAGGTAGTTCATCGCCGCCGCACCGGCGATCGTTGCCAGGATCCCGGGCCAGAGTCCCCCGAGGTGCGCGGCCAGGATCACGGTCGGCAGGAGCGTGCTGTAGAGTCCCCGCTCCCCGAGAACATGACTGAGCTGCCAGCGGAAGATCAGCGTGATCCCGACGCCGACCAGCATCACGAGGTAGGCGAGTTTCCGTTGTCGGCACTCGGTCGCGGCGATCTCCTCGTCGATCCCGTCGCACGAGAGAACCGGGATCGTTCCGGAGGCGGAGCAGCGGAAGGGGTTCGGAAGTCCTGTCACGGTCGGCTCATCAGGGTCGGCAGCGGCATCGGGGTTGCATCATTGCGAATCGGGTGCCGCGTCCGGTTCTTCCGGCGAATCGGGCCCTCCCGGCCCACCATCTTGCAACTGGACAGCGAATTGCGACAGTCAGATAATGCCGGCGCTTCCGCGTGGCTGTCATCCGGTCCGCTCTGACGGACACGATTCTGGACGCCTTCCCCCTTCCGTTCCCGCCCCCCCCGATGCCACACCTGCTGCTGATCGACGACGACACTGCGCTCATCCCGGAACAGGTCCGGGCCGCCTTCCCGAGCCCGGAGTACCGGGTCGAAGTGGCCCACTCGGGAGCGGAGGGGCTGGCCCTGCTGCAGAAGCGGGTTCCCGACGTGGTCCTGCTCGATCTGCGGCTCCCGGACCAGTCGGGACTCGACGTTTACCTGAAGATCCGTGAGCTGGACCGCCGGGTCCCGGTGATCTTCGCCACGATGACCAAGGGAGCGGACGACGCCATCGAGGCGATGAAGCAGGGGGCATTCGACTACCTCTTCAAGCCGCTCGACCTCGGGCAGCTGCAGCGGATCGTCGGCGAGGCGATCGAGGTCTCGCAGCGGATGCGGGAGCCGGCGGTCGTCGCGGAGGCAGAGCCCGACACCGACGTCAACGGGGCGATCATCGGCAGCTGCCCCGAGATGCGGAACGTCTACAAGGCGATCGGCCGGGTGACCGCGCAGGACGTTCCGGTCCTCATCACCGGCGAAAGCGGAACTGGCAAGGAATTGGCCGCGCGGGCCATTTATCAACATGGTTTGCGTGCGAAGGGTCCCTTCCTCGTCCTGAACTGCGCGGCGATTCCCGAAAACCTGCTCGAGAGCGAGCTGTTCGGCCACGAGAAGGGGGCCTTCACGGGAGCGGACCGCCGCCGGATCGGCAAGTTCGAGCAGGTGAACGGGGGGACGCTGTTCCTCGATGAGATCGGGGATATGCCGCTTGGTTTGCAGGCGAAGCTGCTGCGGGTGCTCCAGGAGCAGCAGTTCGAGCGGGTCGGGGGGAACGAGACGATCCAGACAGACGTCCGGATCATCGCCGCGACCCACCGCGACCTGAAGACCTGGGCCGCCGAGGGAAAATATCGTCCGGATCTCTATTACCGACTCAGCGTCTTCACGATTCAGCTTCCGTCCCTGCGGGAGCGGATCGACGACCTCGAGCTCCTTGTGCGGTACTTCCTGAGGCGGATGAACCGGGAACTCGGCCGGGAGGTGACCTCTGTCGACGCCGAGGCGCTGGGGATCCTGCGGGGCTACGAATGGCCCGGAAACATCCGGGAACTGCAGAGCATTCTCAAGCAGGCGCTGCTCCGGGCGACCGGGCCGGTGCTGCTGAAGTCATTCCTTCCCGAGCTGAACGGAACAGCCTCCCCCCGTCCCGCCAGCACGGCTTCGGCTGGCGTTTCCAGCTCTCCTCCGCTTGCCCCGACTTCCGCGGTGGCGCCGAGCCCCGGCGGCCTTGATGTCGAAGGGTTCGTAGCGGCCCGGTTGACGGCGGAGGCGAACGACCTCTATGCCGAGGCCCATCGGCACCTTGACCGGTATCTCCTGGCCCAGACGCTCGCCTTCACCCGCGGTAACCAGCACCAGGCCTCCCGGGTCCTGGGGATCTCCCGCCAGACCCTCAGGACCAGGCTGCGGGAACTAGGGATTCAAGTCACCTCTTCGATCGACGTCGACCCGCTGGTCGAGAATTGATCGCCCGCCGCCCGATCGTTCCCAGATGGATCATTTCCGCGCGAATCATTCGCGCGAACGCGATCTGAAGACCGCATTCAGGATGGAACGGAAGGCGGTTCGGCGAGGCTTTCACGCCGATTGGCGTGAATCCCTGCGAACAGGTCCGCCCGGCACGGCAGTTGCCAATTCGACAATCTTCGAACAGATGTGCCGGTGTCGGCGGACGTGGATTGTCCTCAGGTCCCGGTACCATCGCCCAGCGTGAAACCCCGCTCCTCATGTCCTCCTCGTCTCCTCGCCCGACGCTCGATCCTGCGGCAAAAAAGTTTGCTGAAGAGACGGCCAAACCCCCGTTCCTCTACGAGATCCCTCCGGCGGAGGGGCGGCGGGCGGTCGACGAAGTCCAGTCGAGCCCCGTCCACAAGCCCGAAGTGAAAGTCGAGGAACGGGTCGTTCCAGGCGGACCGACCGGCGAGATCTCGATGCAGATCCTCCGCCCGCTGCAGGGGCGGACCGGCCTTCCGCCGATCCTGTACATCCATGGTGCGGGGTGGGTCTTCGGCAATGCCCATACGCATGACCGGCTGGTCCGGGAGCTCTGCGTCCGGACCGGCGCGGCGGTCGTGTTCGTGAACTACAGCCTCTCCCCGGAAGCGGTCTACCCGCAGGCACTGGAAGAGTGCTATGCCGCGCTGAAATGGGTCGCCGACAACGGCCGCCAGCACGGCATGGATCCCTCGCTGCTGACCGTCGCCGGAGACAGCGTCGGCGGCAACCTCTCCGCCGCGGTGACGCTCCTCGCCAAGCAGCGCGGAGGACCGCCGATCCACCGCCAGCTCCTGTTCTATCCCGTTACCGACGCCAGCTTCGACACCCCGTCGTACCACGAATTCGCCGAAGGGCATTTCCTCCGCCGCGACGCGATGAAGTGGTTCTGGGACCAGTACACCCGCGATCCGAAGCAGCGGGCCGAGATCACGGCCTCGCCGCTCCGGGCCTCGCTGGAGGACCTCGCCGGGTTGCCGCCGGCGCTCGTCATCACCGGCGAAGCGGATGTCCTGCGGGATGAAGGAGAGGCGTACGCCGCGAAGCTCCGCGCTGCCGGTGTCCGGGTCGCCCAGGCCCGGTTCCAGGGGACGATCCACGACTTCGTGATGCTGAACGCCCTCGCCGAGTCCCCCGCCACCCGGGGCGCGATGGACCTCGCGGTCGGCTGGCTCCGAGAGAGCTTTTTGATCGGGACGTAGTCGTCCTTCGCAACGAAACGGACATCCACTCACGCTTCCTCGCTGACCAGAGTGAGGAAGCGTTTTCGTTTTCGGGTCAGAGAAGAGCTTTCGCCCCTTCTCCATCCGCAGGCACGAATCTGACCAGCCCGGCCAGATTTCATTGCCATCGCCGCGCGAAACCTGCGATCGTGAGAACCGACCGTCGTGGCCAGACGGGCAAGCGGGCTTCCTTCACGAACGACAACTCGCTCCGCGATCAACGAAAATACTGGCTTGCGCCAGGTTCTCCTCGAGTCCGGCGTTCTGCGCCTCGTGAACGGCACCTCGCTTGCTTTCGGCCCCGATCCATCACCCTTTCCCTGGCGGCACCTCCCTGATGCCGCAGCGTGTCACCGCCGGGGGGCGTTCTCGCGGGCCAGATGAGGCCGCCGGAACGCGACGGATTACGTCCCCCGTTCGAAGGAGCTTCCGATGCCCAATGTCGACCGCCGCGAGTTTCTGACCGGAGCCGCCCTGATGAGTGCCGCTGCGGCCTCCACGTTCCTCGGCCCGCGCGAAGCCGAAGGGGGAGATCCCAGCTTCATGAACAACGTCCCGGATCCGGTCGTCTCCGGCAAGGAACTGCCGACGTTCAAGTTCGAGCTCGAGAAGTCGGAAGGGAAAGTCATCGGTAAGAGCTCGGGGAAAGAGGCAACCGTCACCCAGCTCCCGATCTCGAAGGGGATCGCCGGCGTCTCGATGCGGCTGGAGCCGGGCGCGATGCGTGAGCTGCACTGGCACGCGACTGCCGCCGAATGGGCGTTCGTCCTCGAAGGTCGCGTCCGCACGACCGTCATCGGACCCGATGGGACCTCGGAGACGAACGACTTCGAACCGGGAGATGTCTGGTTCTTCCCCCGCGGCCACGGTCACATGCTCGAATGCCTCGGCAACTCACCGGCGCACTTCATCCTGATCTTCGACAACGGCTACTTTTCCGAGTTCGGCACGTTCAGCATCACCGACTGGATCGGCCACACTCCACCGGAACTCCTCGCCAAGAACTTCGGTGTCCCCGCTTCAACCTTCAACAGCTTTCCGAAGGACGAGGTCTACTTCGCCCGCGGACCGATTCCCCCTGAGACGCCGGCGACGCCCCTGCAGGGCTGGAAGCGGCCCGCGCTGACCCACAAGTACCAGCTCACCTCGCAGCCCCCGCACCGGGTCTTCAAGAACGGCCGCGAGTGGCGGGTCGACTCGAGCAACTTTCCGATCTCGACCACCGTCACCGGCGTGGTCCTGGAGCTGGAACCTGGGGGACTCCGCGAGCTCCACTGGCATCCGACCGCGGACGAATGGCAGTATGTCATCGAGGGGGATGTCAGCGTCTCGATGTTCGGCTCGCACGGCCGCTACCGGACCGAGACACTGCACAAGGGGGATGTCGGCTACATCCCGCAGGGGTACGGCCATTCGATCGAGAACGTCGGCAACAAGACCTGCCGGATCCTCATCGGCTTCAACACCGGCCACTACTCGGCGATCGACCTGTCGCAGTGGATCGCCGGAAATCCCGTCGATGTCCTTTCGACGAATTTCAATCAGCCCGCGCGGGTCATCGATCAGCTTCCCAAGGCCGACGTCTTCATCGCTCCCTGATGGATGTCGCAATGGCATTCGCTCCTCCCCGCCGCCCGCGATCCGACGATCGCGATCCGACGATCGCGATCCGACGATCGCGGGCGGCAGGGGGCGGGGGCGAAGGCCGCTCAGCACGCTCGCTTGTGGCCAACACGCGTCGCCTCTCGCGACGACGCGCCGCGCGGGAGGCCGGTTTCTGCTGTGCGCGCTTCGCACGCGGCTTCTTCGATCCAGGAGTCTTCCACCTCGATCGTCACGCGCGCCCGGGACGTTCGGGTCCGCGACAGGCAGTCATGCACCTCCCGGGTCTGCACCAGAACCAGCATCTCCCGCAGTTCGGGGCCGGGGAGTTCCGATCCGAACTCGACGGTCACTCGCACCCTCTGCGCGTCCCACGCCACCTCGGGCCGGAGCATCCAGGGACGGTCTTCCAGTTCCCTTCGCAGGCTCGCCGCGCGGGAGGCGACATCGGCAGAAAAGTCTCCCGAGAGGCAGAACCGGGAGCGAAGCGAGAAGGGCATGCAGCACTCAAGCGAAGAGGCAAAGGGGCTGTGTGGCGCAGGACTCTAGACCGGAAGATGACGGCCGCGTCAGGTCAACCCTACGCAGAGCCGGTGAGTTCTTGCTTATCTTCGACAAGTCACATCGCTCGGAAATTCGTTCGCCGAATAACGTCACGCTCCGTCCCGTCGGATGACGGAACGCAACTCCGCGAAGGACCGCAATGGACTGCGACCACGCACGCCGCGACCGACTGCTGCTGCAGCTCACGATCGTCCTGGCCATCGCTACCCGCCTGTGGCTGATGGCAACACAGCCCCTCACCGACCTGACCGAAGCCCGCTACGGCGAACTGGCCCGGGTCACTGCCGAGGGGGGCTACTGGCTGATGCCGCACCTCACGCCGACCACCCCGTTCCTTGCGAAACCTCCACTTTCGACCTGGCTCTCCGCCCTCTCCTGGAAGTTCCTCGGTCACAACGAATTCTTCCTGCGGCTCCCGTCGCTGCTCGTGTCCCTTCTCTCGGGAGCGCTCCTGTTCGCCGCCGCCTCCGAGTTCGGCATCGGCCGGGCCGGCCGATGGATGGCCGCCGCGGCGCTCGTCACCTCACCGATCTGGATCGTCTGCGCCGGCTCCGTGATGACCGATGCGACACAGATGGCGGTCGTCATTGCCGCCATGAGCTCGTCGTGGCTTGCCCTGCGGCATCCGGAAGCGGTCCGCTGGCGAAGGTTCTTCTGGGGGACGCTCGGCGTCGCCACCCTCTCCAAGGGGATCGCCACACTCGCTCTGATCGGTCTGCCGCTGATCGCGTACGTGGTTCTCGGCGAGGGGCTCAAACGGGTCTGGAGCGCGCTCTGGGATTGGCCGGGGGTGTTCCTGGCCGCAGCGATCACGCTGGGGTGGTACGTCCCGGCGGAGATCGGCTACCCCGGGTTCCTGAATTACTTTCTCGTCGGTGAACACTTCCGGCGGTTCCTCGAACCGAACTGGAACGGCGACCGCTTCGGTCATCCGCACAGCGTTACGCTCGGGACGATCTGGCTCTACTGGGTCGCCGCCACCGCGTTCTGGTTTCCCGTGATGCTGCAGCAAGTGGGACAGAAGCTCGCCCGGCGGGATGTCCCCGCTGCGACGCCGGCCGACCGCTGGCTCTGGTGCTGGGTCCTGGCGCCGCTCGTCTTCTTCACGTTCTCGCGGAACATCCTCTGGACCTACACCCTGACCGCCATCCCCCCCTTCGCGCTCCTCATCGGCCGATGGGCGGAAGCGAACACCCACTGGGGACGGCGGGCGACGCCTGCCCTTCTGACCGTCGCCAGCAGCGTCGTCTTCGGGATCGCGGTCTTCTGGGCCCCCTCCCGCTTCGAGAGCCGCTCCGCCCGGGAACTGGTCCAGGCGGCGATGGCGCGGGGCCCCGAGCGGCCAGTCTACTTCTCCGGCTGCTTCCAGTTCTCGAGCCGCTTCTACACGCACGGCGCCGCGGAACGGGCGGACGGCCCGGAGGCCCTGGAGAAGGTGATGCAGCATCCGGGGACGCTCGTGATCGCGACTCCCGAAAGTGCCCGGCACGAGATCGGGCTCGGGCGCGCCCGGCTCATCTCCGAGCGCCCGAATGCATTTCTGATCGAAGTCGTCGAACCCCGATACGCCTCGCGGTAGTGGAGCCGAGAATGTCCGAGAGTCTCAGCATGACCCCGCCGCAGCCGGGGGGCGGAGGGACGGTGATCGTCGTCCCCTGCTACAACGAAGAACGCCGCCTCCGGTTCTCTGCCTTCGAGTCCTACCTCGCGGGGCCGGATGCCGCGCATATCCTGTTCGTCGACGACGGCAGCCGCGACGACACCCTCCCCCTGCTCTGCCGCTTTCAGCAGGCGCATCGACGGTCCTGTACGGTGGCGAGCCTGCCGCAGAACCGCGGCAAGGCAGAAGCCGTCCGTCAGGGACTGCTGACGGCACTGGCGCGGGGAGCGGACGTGGTCGGCTTCTGGGACGCCGACCTGGCGGTTCCGCTCCGGGAGATCTCCCTGATGGAAGGAGTTGTCACCCGCGATCCCGAAGTCCAACTGGTTATCGGAATCCGTCTGCCGCTGCTCGGTCGGCGGATTCGGCGGGAACGGGTCCGGGGGGCACTCGGCCGCTTCTCCGCCTTCCTCACCCGCACCCTGACCCGGCTGGAGACGCGCGACACCCAGTGCGGCGCCAAGCTGTTCCGGGCCTCGGACGAACTTCGCTGGGCGCTGTCGAAGGGATTCGGCTCTCGGTGGCTGTTCGACGTCGAACTGCTGCTGCGCCTGAAAGCGGCCCATGGCGATTTTTCCGAGATCGCCTACGAATACCCGCTGGAGTGCTGGGGCGAGCAACCTGGCTCGAAAGTGCGGCCTTCAAGTTATTGGGGCGCGCTACGGGAACTCGTCCGGCTCTCCCGCGCTTCCGCGGGACCGTTCGATGCCCGTCGCCTCGAAGCGATCGGGACGAGTGAGCTCCGGATCGTCGACGAATCGACGCTGCGGACGCTTCGGCGGGCGGCGTAGTGCGAGCTGTCCACCCGGGACGACTGGCCCGAGCCCGCGCACAACGCGACCGGCGCGTGCCCAGTCGATCACCCCGACGCCGGTTCCAGGAACCGAGGCCGATCAATCGAAAGGGCGCGCCCCGGCCGATGACCACGGGATTACCGCGGCTTATTGACGTTCTGGACGATGTCCTTCGCTTTCTCGATGGCGTCTTCGGCGGCCTGCTTCACCTTGCCTGCCGCCTGGTCCACTTTTCCTTCCCGCCGCAGCCGATCGTCATCGGTGATCGCGCCGGCCGCTTCCTTGATACGCCCCTTGATCTCATCGCTTTTGCCGGACATGGTTCCTCTCCCGCTATAGGGCCGCGTGATGACGCAGCCGAAAGTCCAATGGCCCCCGGATACGCCATGCACCGGATCAGGCCTTCATGATCCGGAGTAACGCACACAACGTGCCAGCGGTGGCCCGACAGAACGGAAGCGGCGGAAGCTCCGGCCCTTCATCAGCTTCCGCACGGACTTTCCCTGGACCCCTGTGGCAACGGTGGCATTCCCGCCCGATCCCGATGGTAGTTCGTCGACCACGGGGACCGCGGAATCACTCCGGCAGGAGAGCCCCGAAAACGAAGCTCTACGGCGGCACCACCGGATACGGGCAGAGCGGAACGCTGCGGGTCGGCTCGGCCAGAACCTCCGCGAGCGTCGTCTTGGCAAACGCCGCCTCGACCATCGCGAGGGCCGCGTCCAGCCGGTGATGCAAGGGGCAGAGATGGACTCCGTGCGAGGCGAGTCCCAGGGGACAGGTCCGGATCCGCTGGATCGGCTCGACCGCGTTGACCACTTCCAGAATCGTCAGCTCCGCCGGGGACTTGGCGAGCATCATCCCTCCACCGACTCCCCGCTGGGAATGGACGATCCCCCCCTTCCGCAGGCTCTGCAGCACCTTGGAAAGATACGCCCGGGGGACGCGGGTCCGCTCCGCGATCTCCTCCGTGGTCCGAGCGGTCTCCGGATCGCTCGCCAGATGAACGACCGCCCGCAGCGCATATTCGACGGTCTGAGAAATCACGGGAAAACCCAAAATCGGACATTGACATCCACAATTGTCGACGCCATCGTGTCGATATCGGATGTGTACATCCAATTTGTCGCCCGCCTCCCCGTCCGTCAATCCCTCCTCAGGAAATGTCGCACATGAAGACTATCGACGAAGCCCGCCTCGAGTCTGACCTGGCGTACCGGGTCGAGTACCTGACCGAGTTCATGGGACTCACGGGAGAGGACATCGCCGCGGTCCAGGCAGCCGCCCCGCTGCTCGCCCCGGTGGTTCCGGCCCTCGTCGATGCGGTCTACGACAAGCTGTTCCTGTACGACGCCACCAAGCGGCACTTCGTCCCCCGCCAGTCGGGATACGAAGGGGCCGTCCCCGAAAGCGTCGAGTCGCTCCAGATGAACCACGAGATGATCGAGTTCCGCAAGCAGCACCTCGGCCGCTACCTCGCCGCCCTCGTCACCCGCCCCTACGACGCGGCCATGTTCCGGTACCTCGACAATGTCGGAAAGATGCACACCCCCAAGGCGGGGTCGACGAAGCTCGACGTCCCGCTCGTGCAGATGAACGCCCTGATGGGCTTCGTGGCCGACGCCGTGACGGCGACGATCCAGAGCTTCCAGCTCGACCGGGCGACCGAGGCCCGCACCATCCGGGCCTTCGGAAAGGTGCTCTGGCTGCAGAACGACCTGATCACCCGCCACTACCAGGCAGCCTGATCGAAAACGAAAGCCTGACGGCGCGCTCTTGGTCGCCGTCAGGCCGGAACGGTCGAGACCCGCGGCGGCGCGGCGGGCTCGGAGGCGCTGGCGGCCGGAGAGGCCGCCGAGTCGGTCCGAACCGGCGCCGCGGTGGTCCGGGGCTCGGTCGCGTGCACGTGGGCCTGCCCTTCGAGGAACCCGACGAGCTGTTCCCGAAGCGTGTAGTACGCCGGATCATCGAGGACCGCCTGCCGCACCCGGGGGCGGGCAAACGGGATCTCGAGGATCTCGCCGACCCGGGCGTGCGGACCATTGGTCATCATCACGACCCGGTCCGAGAGGTAGAGCGCCTCGTCGACGTCGTGCGTCACCATCACGGCGGTCCGCTGATCCTTCGCCAGCAGTTCGACGAGCACGTCCTGCAGCTCGAACCGGGTCAGCGAGTCGAGCATCCCGAACGGTTCGTCGAGCAGCAGGATCTTGGGATGGAGCGCGAACGCCCGCGCCAGGCCGACCCGTTGCCGCATCCCCTGCGACAGCTCCGACGGATACTTTTCGAGGGACTCGGCCAATCCCACGCGGGAGAGCATCTCGGCCGCCTCCTCGCGGCGTTCCTTGCGGGTCGCCTTGGGTCGAACCTGCTCAATTCCGAGGATGACATTCTCGATCGCGGTGAGCCACGGCAGGAGCGACGGGGACTGGAAGACCATCCCCCGGTCGGGCCCCGCGCCGTCGATCTCGCGGTTGTCGAGGATGACGCCCCCCGCCGAGAGGTCGAGCAGCCCGGCGATGATCGACAGAACCGTCGATTTGCCGCAGCCCGAGTGGCCGATCAGGCTCACGAACTCCCCGCGGGTCACCCGCAGGTTGAAGTCCTCGACGACCCGCACCGCGCCGGTCGGCCCGTCGAAATCCTTGGAGACCCGCCACAGTTCCAGGTAGCGGCTGTCGGTGGAACTCATCAGTGACCTCCCGCCAGAGCCGGCTCGCGGCGCAGCGTCGTGTTCTCGGGTCCGGTGGGCTGCTGCAGCGCGGGGCGGCCCCGTCCCACCGTCAGCAGCCAGTTGTTGACGTCGCGGCGGATCCGCTTGAAGGCCGGATCGTGATTCAGTGCCTTCCGGTCGCGGGGCCGCTCGATATCAACCGGGAACGCCGGCCCGAGCGTTGCCCCGGGTCCCGCCGTCAGCGGGATGATCCGATCCGCCAGCAGGATCCCCTCGTCGACGTCATTCGTGATCAGGACGATCGTCTTCCGGTCCTGCTGATGGAGCCGGGCGATCTCGTCCTGCAGATTGGCCCGCGTCAGGGCGTCGAGCGCGCTCAGCGGCTCGTCGAGCAGCAACACCTGCGGATCCATCGCCAGCGCCCGGGCCACCGAGACCCGCTGCCGCATCCCGCCGGAGAGCTGCCGCGGCAGCTTGTTCCGGGCCGGAGTCAGGTTGACGAGCGCCACGAACTTGTCGATGTACGCTTCCCGCTCCGGCCGTGACCAGTTCGGGAAGACCTGATCGACCGCGAGGCCGATGTTCTCGGCGACCGTCAGCCACGGCAGCAGCGAGTAGTTCTGGAAGACGAGCCCCCGCTCGGGCCCCGGCTCGGTGATCGGCGTTCCGTTCAGCGTGATGCTGCCGGAATCGGGCCGGATCAGCCCCGCGATCAGCGAGATCAGCGTCGTCTTTCCCGCTCCGGAGAACCCGACGATCGCTACGAACTCCCCCGAGGCGACCTGCAGGTTGATGTCCCGCAGGATCTGCGTCGGACCGGTCCGGGTCGCGAACCCCTTGTTGACGTCCTTGAGTTCCAGCATGGTGAGTCAGAGGCCTTGGGAAGAAATCCTCGAAGCGAACACAGAAGCGGTGCGGACGATCAGGTGGTCCGGAACCGCTGTTCGACGAGGCTCATCAGCCGGTCGAGGGCGAACCCGACGAACCCGATCGTCAGGATGCAGAGGAGGATGTGTTCGTAGATCAGGCTGTTGTATTCCTGCCACAGGAACCCGCCGACGCCGGGGCTGCCGGTCAGCATCTCGGCGGCGACGATCACGAGCCACGCGATCCCCAGGCTCAGCCGGTACCCGGTGAACATGTAGGGCAGAGTCGCCGGGATCATCACCTTCCACAGCAGCTTCGCGCGAGACAGCTTCAGGACGCGGGCGACGTTGAGGTAGTCCTGCGGGATCGCCCGGACTCCCATCGCGGTGTTAAGGACGGTCGGCCACATCGAGCAGACGGCGATCGTGAACACGGCCGCCGGTTCCGACTTCGAGAACAGCACGAGCCCCAGCGGCAGCCAGGCGAGCGGCGACACCGGCCGGAGCACCTGGATGATCGGGTCCAGCATCCTTGATGCTGTCGGTGACATGCCGAGCAGGAACCCCAGCGGCGTGGCGACGACGATCGCCAGCAGGTACCCCTTGGCGACGAGGACCAGCGAATACCAGGTGAACCGGAGGATCCCCTGATCGAGCTCCCCCCGCTTCGCGAACGGCTGGGTGATGAACGGCTTGCTCATCTCCCACGTCTGCAGCGGCGAGGGGAGCGCCTTGGCCCAGGTCGCGGAGGTGAGACTCCACAGGAACAGGACGGCGGCAAAGCCGACCAGCGGAAGAATCAGCCAGTCCAGGGGAAATCGACGATTGGACATGACAGGGTGCCAGGAGGAAGAAGAAACGGGCGAGCGACTCGGGAATCAGGTTGTGCTGTGCGATCAGGTCTTCAGCCCGCCGGAGCGGCGTCCTTGCGGCTGTGGACCGCGAAGCTGAGGGCGTACTCTTCGGGCTTGGTCGGGTCGAAAGTGACGCCGTCGAAGAGAGTCTCGGGGGCGTTGTTGGCGCCGCCGTGGGCGTAGCCGAGTTCCTTCATCGCCTCTTCGTAGAGGTCGGCCCTCAGGACTTTCTTCGCGATTCCCTCGTAGTCGGGAGCGGCGTCGAGCATCCCCCAGCGGCGGAACTGGGTCATCCACCACACGGCGTACTTCGCCTGCGGGTAGTTGCAGTTCCGCTGGCTGAAGATCATGTAGTTGGGGTCCTGCGTCTTCCGTCCGTCCCCGTAGTCGTACTGACCAAGCAGCCGCCCCAGGATGATGTCTTTGGGACAGTTGATGTACGTCGGGGCGGAGACGATCTCGCACAGTTCTTCGCGGTTGCCCAGGTCGTCGAGCCACAGGCTGGCGAGATGCAGCGCCTTGAGGACCGCCTTGACGGTCTTGGGGTTCTTCTCGGCGAACTGCTCCGTGAACGCGCAGACCTTTTCGGGATGGTCCTTCCAGATCTCCTGGGTCGTGATCGACGTGAATCCGATCCCCGAGTCGACGCTCCGGGCGTTCCAGGGCTCGCCGACGCAGAATCCATCCATCTTGCCGATCTTCATGTTCTGGACCATCTGCGGCGGCGGTACGGTCGCCAGCGCCACATCCTTGTCCGGATTGATCCCCCCTGCGGCAAGGTAGTACCGCATCCACATCGCATGCGTTCCGGGAGGGAACGTCATCGCAAAGGTCATCGGCGAGCCTGCCGCCTTGGCGGCATCGACGAGCGGTTTGAGGGCCTTGGGGTCTCCCTGAACCTTCCCTTTCAGCTCCGCCTTGAGGGTGATCGCCTGGCCGTTCCGGTTGAGGAGCCAGGGGGCGACGATCGGTGTCTTCGGCGAGCCGAGCAGGCCCATCGTCGTGGCGACCGGCATCCCCAGAAGCATGTGGGTCGCCTGAATGTCTCCGTTCGTCAGCGAGTCCCGGATCGCCGCCCAGCTCGCCCCTTTGACGATCGTCGAATTGATCCCGAACTCTCGAAAATAGCCCTTCTCGTGGGCGATGACGATCGGCGAACAATCGGTGAGGGCGATCATCCCGAACTTGAGGTCTGAGACCTCGGGAGCATCCCCCGCCACCGCCCCCTGCACCGGCTTGCTGTCGGGCTTCTTGGCCGCCACTGATGAGGCCCCCGATTCTCCGCAACCCGCGGAGAGTCCCGCGCTCCCCAGCGACAGCGCCGATGCGGCGAGGAACCGGCGGCGCGAGAGGGAAGACTCCCCCCCGGCCAGGGAACCAGGCAGGGCCGACGGGCTCGAGTTCGTTCGGGAACACATCTGGGACTCTCCGGAGTGGGTGGAGGCGATCTGGGTCAGGGGAGCCGTTCGAGGCGGACGGCGCAGGTCTTGTACGCGGGCTGACGGGAGTGCGGGTCGAAGGCCGCGTCGGTCAGGCGGTTCGTTTCGACGTAATGCATCGGCAGGAACACCTGCCCCCGCGGGGTCGCGGGGGTGACGACCGCCGAGGCGTCGATGGATCCGCGGCGGGTCGTGAGCCGGACGGTCGTATTGGGAACGATCTGCAGTTCCCGGGCGTCGTCCGGACTGATCTCGACATAGACCCGCTCCGGATAGAGTTTTCGAAGGACCGCCGACTTCGAAGTCCGGGTCTGCGTGTGCCACTGAGCTGCCGTTCCGCGACCGGTGTTGAGCAGCAGCGGATATTGTTCGGAGGGGCCTTCCGGCAGCGGTCGGGGTGTGTCACAGACGAACTTGGCCCGCCCGTCCGCATGAAAGAATTTTCCATCAGCGAACAACCGCCGCTCCGGGGCGGGCTCGGGCTCGCCGCTCCGGTGGGGCCACTGGATGCCGCGGGACTCGGAGACGTGGGCGTGATCCCGGATCCCCGTGATGTCGCACGGCTGTCCGGCGGAAAGTTCCCGCAGGAGCTGAAAGGCGGCTTCGGGCGAAGTCCACTTCCGGAACAGGTCGCCGCAACCCCACGCTTCGGCAATCAGCCGGAAGATCGAAAAGTCGGCGAGGGCCTGCCCCGGGGCATGCGACACCTTGCGGATCGCGCCGACCCGCCGCTCTGAGTTGATGAACGTCCCCTCCTTCTCCCCCCAGCCGGCGGCGGGGAGCAGGAGATGGGCATGCGAGACCGTGTCGGTCGTGCTGTAGATGTCCTGCACGACGAGGAAGTCGAGCCGGCTCAGGACATCGCGGGCATGGTCCTGATTGATCCAGGAGTGGGCCGTGTTCGTGCAGACGATCCACAGGCCGCGGATCGTCCCCTTGATGACCCCTTCGAGGATCTGGTCGTAACACAGGCCGGGCTGACTCGTGATCTTCTCGGCCGGAATATCGAGGACTTCGGCGACCCGCTGGCGGTGCTCCGGCTTCGTGAAGTCGCGGCCGCCGAGCAGGTTCGAGGTGTTGCTGAACAGCCGCGACCCCATCGCGTTGCACTGGCCGGTGATCGAGTTCGCTCCGGTCCCCGGGCGGCCGATGTTCCCGGTCATCAGTGCGAGGTTGATGATCGCCTGGGCGGTCCGGACCCCCTGGTGGCTCTGGTTGACTCCCATGGTCCACCAGAACGAGACCCGCTCGCCCGAATGAATCAGCTCGACGAAGTGCTCGATCATCCCGGCGGTGAGCCGGGTCTCGCTGGCGGCGACGTCGAGCGTGTACGGCTCGACGAACGCGGCAAACTCGTCGAACCCGGTCGTATGGGCGTCGATGAACTCCCGGTCGATCCAGCCCCGCTCGATCAGCTCGCGGGCGACGCAGTAGAGAAGAACGAGATCGGACTTCGGATAGGCGGGGAGATGCAGCGTCGCCTGCATCGCGGTCTCGGTGCAGCGGGGATCGACGACGATGATCCGGGGCTGGTTCCGGTTCCGCATCACCCGCTCCCACAGGATCGGGTGGGCGATGCAGGGGTTGCTGCCGATGAAGACGAGGGTGTCGGACTCTTCGAAGTCGGCGTAGGTGTACGGCGGGGCGTCGAATCCGAACGACTCCTTGTAGGCGACGGCGGCGGTCGCCATGCACTGGCGGGTGTTCCCGTCGCCGTGCCGCATCCCCATCCCGAATTTTCCGAGGGCGCCGAGGAACGCGAGCTCTTCCGTCGGAAGCTGCCCGGTTCCGAGAAACGCGACGCTTTCCGGGCCATGCTCGGTCTGGATCGCGCGAAAGCGGGTCACGAAGGCGTTCATCGCCTCCGGCCAGCTCACGGCCTTCAGCTTTCCGGAGGCATCCCGCAGCAGCGGCTGCGTCGCCCGGTCGGTGGAATTCAGGACGGTGAGCGCTTCCCATCCCTTCGGACAGGCCATCCCGAGGTTGACCGGATACTCGGTCGTCGGCGTGAGGCCGACCGCCGCCCCTTCCTGCAGGTGGATGTCGAGGCCGCACCCGGTCGAGCAGAACCCGCAGACGGTCGGAATCGTCGCCGTCGGCTTGAGGCGATCGGGGACATGCCCGAGGCCGAATCCGGCAGGGCGGAGCAGCAGTTCCCGGGTAAGGGGACCGTCAGTCTGGTGGATCAGGTCGAGGAGGGAGTTCATGTCCGGATCCCTCCCGGCATCCGCGGCGATGCGACCGCGGCGAAGTACAGGTATCGCTCGCACAGTTCCCCGACGAGCAGCGTCACGAACGACAGGACTGCGAACATCCCCGCCTGCGACTCGCTGCTCCCGCGGGCCAGTTCCTGGCCGATGATCAGCGGGAAGAGTCCCCCGCCGACCAGCCCGCACAGCAGGCGCATCGCGGAGATCGTCTTCAACGGTCCGACCAGCAGCCGGGCGGTCCGCTTCAGCGACGTCGTGCCGGGCCGGAGCAGGTTCTGGAGGACGCTCGCCTCGACGGCGAGTTTCAGGATCGCCGTCCCCGCGACCACGATCCACAGTCCCCGCACGATTCCGGAGAGGGCCGAAGCCTCGAGGCCGATCGCGGCGGAGCGGGAAGTCAGCAGGACGATCGTCGTCCCGAGGGTCGCGGTCCCGAGCAGCAGCGACGTCAGGAAGAACCGGGAGAGCGTCGGGAACAGGCCCCACGCGTCTCGGCCGGTGGCGATGTAGATCATGGCGGAGCAGAAGACCGCCCCGATCCCGACGGCGCTCGAGAGGGTGCCGAGGAGCTGCGTTTCGAGCCCGACGAGCGGAATCCGCCCTGCCGGCCAGAGCCAGGCGGCGATGGCAAACACCGTCGCGATCTTGGCGAACGCCCCGAAGGCGACGATCTCACGGCTGAGCCACGAGTGCCGGAGCCCGATGAAGGCCCGGTAGGCGTACTGCGGACGGCCGAGGTGGAACAGGCTCGCCGCGAGGGCGATCCAGCCGAGGACCAGCGCGCCGCTGGCGTTCCACTTGAGGAGCGAAGCGCTCGCGTCATCCGCCAGGCGGGTCGTCAGCCACTGCCCCGCCGTCAGCGCTCCGACAGAAAGCTGCGTCAGGACCAGCATGGCGATCAGCGGCCAATGCGGATGCTGCGGGGAGACCTGATGGAAGTCGGCCGGGGCGGTGTTGCGGGGGAAGACCCGGTTCGTCTTGAAGGTCGTGGTCGGGAGGGTGATGTGCGTGTCGGGCGTTCCGGGGAGGAACTGGCCGACGTCGCAGTCCTCGATGACCCGGGCCCGATCGACCACCCGGATCGCGATCGCCTCATGCGGACAGGCCTGAACGCAGGCCGGGGCTTCTCCCGCGGCGAGCCGCGTGGAGCACATGTCGCACTTCCGGACGATCCCCTTCTTGGCGTTGTACTTGGGGACGTCGTAGGGGCAGGCGAGCGTGCAGTACTGGCAGCCGAAGCACTGATCGTCGAGGTGCTTGACGATCCCGGTCACGGGATCCTTCGTGTACGCGTCGACCGGACAGCCCCGCAGGCACCCCGGCTCGAGGCAGTGATGGCAAGCCGTCGTGACATGCTGCATCAGCGGCTTCTGGGCCGAGCCGCCGATCAGGAGTCCGACGTCCCGCCAGGTCTCGGTGTCGTCGAGGCCATTGAGAGCATGGCACGCGGTGACGCACCCCTTGCAGCCCGAGCAGCGATCGAGATCGACCTCGAAGGCGTACTGCTGGCCGGGGCCGGGGGGCGTCGCCGGAAGCAGCTTGGCGTAGTACCGCGCCTGGGCCGGGACCGCTCCAGCGGAATGCTCGCGCGAAAACTCCTCCACGGCCGTCAACTGCTGCTGCTCCCGCAGGAGCTGCTCGAGCAGCGACGCGCCATCCCCTCCGAGCGGCGCGGGGCCGGTCGTGTCCGCTCGAAAGTCATCGAGCGTCAGAGGTCGCGATGGAAGGGTGGAGGAACTCACGATCCGTCAGGCACTCCAGGCAGAAAGACTCAGGCGAGGGAGACCAGTTCCCGCTCGTGGTCGTGGTCGGCACAGGTGGTCGCATGCCGGCAGCCGATGTCGGTCGCCAGGCGTTCGTCGAGGACTTCGACCGGCGGCAGATCGAGATAGACGTCGTTCCCGTCGACCTTCACCGGGAACGTTTCAATGCGGTATTCGGGGTCGGAGAGGGACTCCCCGCTCTCGAGCGAAAACGTTTTCTTGTGCAGGGGGCAGGCGACTTTCGGGACTCCGCCGGCATCTCCCAGGATCCCGCGGGAGAGGACGAACGCCTTCTTGTGCGGGCACATGTTCTGCGTGGCGTACCACTGGCCGCGGCTTGCGTGGTTGAAGACCGCAATCTGCGTCCGGCCGTACTTGATCGTTGAGCCGCCATCGACCGGGAAATCGCCGACCGTCCCGACCTTGACCCACCGGGTCGCCGCTTCGGGAACGTCCGCCTGGAGCTCCGACATCGACTTGAACGATTCGAGCGAGACGAGTTCCGACGGCCAGTCTCCCGGCCGCGACTGACCCCGCTCGGAGATGATTTCGATACAGGGTTCGGTTTCGTCCGTGTTGACGAACTGCCGGAACCGTTTGCGTTTTTCGGGGTCGCGGACGACGGCCGCCCATTCGCACTGGTAGGTGTCGACGAGGTGCTGGAGCATCCCCTCGAGTTCGGCGGCGATCCCGAGCTTGTCCTCGACCACGACTTCGCGGATGTGCTCGACGCCCCCTTCCAGCTTGTCGCACCAGGTCGAGGTGCGGGTCAGCTTGTCGGCGGTCGTGATGTAGTACATCAGGAAGCGGTCGATGTACTTGATCGCCGTCGCCTCATCGATGCAGGCGGCGAGCAGATCGGCGTGGCGGGGTTTCGTTCCGCCGTTGCCGCAGACGTAGAGGTTGTAGCCCCCTTCGACCGCGATCAGGCCGACATCCTTGGACTGGGCTTCGGCGCACTCCCGGGTGCAGCCGGAGACCGCCATCTTGATCTTGTGGGGGGAGCGGATCCCCTTGTACCGGTTCTCGACCTCGATCGCGAAACCGACCGAGTCCCGCACGCCGTAGCGGCACCAGGTCGTTCCGACGCAGCTCTTCACGGTCCGGAGCGACTTGCCGTAGGCGTGCCCGCTTTCGAAGCCGGCGTCAACCAGCCGTTCCCAGATGTCGGGGAGGTCCTGCACCTGGGCCCCGAACAGGTCCACCCGCTGGCCGCCGGTGATCTTCGTGTAGAGGTTGTATTCCTTGGCGACTTCGCCGAGGACGATCAGCTTCTCGGGCGTGATCTCTCCTCCGGCGACCCGGGGGACGACGCTGAACAGCCCCCCCCGCTGCATGTTCGCCAGGAACCGGTCGTTCGTGTCCTGCAGAGTCTCGTGCGCCGGATCGAGAACGAGGTCGTTCCAGAGGGACGCGAGGATCGAGGCGACGGGGGGCTTGCAGAGCTCGCAGCCGGTCCCCTGCCCGCAGTGGGCGAGGACTTCCTGAAACGTCTTGAGCTGCTTCGTCTTGATGATCGCGAACAGCTCAGTCCGGGAGTACGCGAAATGCTCGCAGAGGTGGTTGGTCACCTTCTTGCCGAGCTTCTTCATCTCCGCCTTGAACAGGTCGGTCACCAGCGGGAAGCAGCCGCCGCAGCCCGCTCCCGCCTTGGTGCAGCTCTTCACGGCTGCTGGCGAGTCGAGGTTCTGGTCCCGGATCGCGGAGCAGATCGCCCCCTTCGAGACGTTGTTGCAGGAGCAGACCTGGGCTGAGTCGGGAAGGCTGTCGATCCCGCCGAGCGCGCTTGTCCCGGAGGAACTGCCGACGACCAGTTCGTGCGGCTGGCAGGGGATCGGAGCGTCGCTCTTGACCAGCATCGAGAGCGTGCCGTACTCGGAGGCGTCCCCGACGAGGATTCCCCCGAGGAGCCGCTTGCCGTTCTTCGAGAAGACAAGTTTCTTGTAGCGGCCGCCGAACGGGTCTTCGAAGGTGAGCGGAATCGACTCGGCGAGGCTCGCTTCGTAATGACCGAAGCTGGCGACGTCGACCCCCATCAGCTTGAGCTTGGTCGAGAGGTCCGCCCCCTTGAACCGTTTGGTCCCGCCGGTCAGGACCGAGACGAGGGTCTCCGCCATCTCGTAGCCAGGAGCGACGAGGCCGTACACCATGCCGGCGTGCAGGGCGCACTCGCCGATCGCGAAGATGTCCGGATCGGAGGTCCGGAGCTCGTCGTCGACCGAGATCCCGCCGCGGGGACCGATCTCGAGGCCGGACTGCTTGGCGAGTTCGTCGCGGGGCCGGATGCCGGTCGAGACGACGATCATGTCGACGTCGAGGCGGCTGCCATCGAGGAACTCGATCGCCTCGACCTTGCCGTTGCCGTGGATCTCCTTGGCCCCCCGCTCCAGTAGGACCCGGACACCGAGGTTTTCGATCTTCTGAACGAGAATCCGCGAGCCGGCCGCATCGATCTGGCGAGGCATCAGCCGCGGGTTGTGTTCGACGACGTGGGCTTCCATCCCGAGGTCGTAGACCGCCTTGGCCGCTTCGAGCCCGAGCAGTCCGCCGCCGATCACCGCGCAGCGTTTTCCCTTGTCGGCGTAGGCGATGATCCGCTGCAGGTCCTCGATCGTGCGGTAGACGAACACCCCCTGCTTGTCGACACCCGGGACGGGGGGGACGAAGGGGATCGAGCCGGTCGCGAGGACGACGTGGTCGTAGGCGATCTCGACTCCCTTCTGGGAGTAGACCTTCCGATGCTCGCGGTCGATCCGGTCCGCCCGGTCGCCGATATGGAGCTCGACGCCGTTCGACTGATACCAGTCGAGCTTGGCGAGCATCAGCTTCTCGGCGTCGCGATGGGCGAAGAAGGAGGTCAGGCCGACGCGGTCATACGCGGCGCGGGGCTCTTCACAGAAGGTGACGATCCGGAACTGCTTCGAGGGATCCGCTTCGACGAGCTTTTCGCAGAATCTGAGGCCAACCATCCCGTTCCCGATGACCACGATGGTCCGGACAGGGCCGTGCAGCGGCGCAGTCTGATCCCGTGCGATCATGAGAGACAATCCTTTTCGGGTCGGCAGAGCCCTGGGCGCAGGAGACGAACGGACCGTCAGCGCCGCGCTCGCCGCGAGCGCGGAACGAGCGGATCTCTGCGAGATGGAGTCAGCCCTGGAGCGAACAGGGAGCCATTGATGAACGGGGCAATTGCAGCCGCGGTGCCAACCTCAGGATGGAGTGACCTTTGTTCGGGTAACCGAAGCGAAACCCCCATCGACGCAACGTGTTGCCTCCACGGCATGCAGGTTCGCATGGCAACGCTGCGCACAATCCCGGCAAAGCGACTGGCGAGTCAGTTTGCTCAGCGATGAGACGGAGGCCGCTGTTTCTCAGGGGAAAGTGAGACGCGGATCAATTCCGTTCCGATTCCTCGATTCCGGTATGCCGTTTTCCGTACCCTGCGGGGCGTCGGCCGGCTTTCGGTGGGCCGAAGTTTCCCCCTCCCTCCTCCCCTCTGCGCTTCGAAGGGAATGAAGGAACGTTCCGAAGAACTGATTCAGAAGTTCAGCCGGCGATATGTCGCCGTGCTGGTGATCGTCGCTGGACTGTTGCTTCTCGATCAGGCGGTGCTGCAGCCGCTGCTCGTCAATCTGAATCTCTATGCCCCCGTCATCAACCTTGCCGGCCGTCAGCGGATGCTGAGCCAGCGGCTGATGAAGGGGGCCCTCGCCGTCGAGCGGACTCCCGCCGACGTTGCCCAGTGGCGAGACGAACTCGAGACGTCGCTCCAGGACTGGACCCGGGTCCACCGCGGACTCCAGGAAGGGGACCGTGATCTCGATCTCCCCGGAACCGCCAGCCCCTCCATTCAGAAGGAGTTCGCGACCCTCGAGCCGCACTTCGCCGGGCTGAGCGAGGGGGTCCGCACGGTCCTCGCCGCTCCGACGGAGGCGGACGCGTCGATCGCATCGATGCTGCAGCATGAGCGGGCGTACCTTGAGACGATGGACCGGATCGTCCGGCTGTTTGAAGACGAGTCGCGAGCCCGAGTCGGCCAGTTGCGGCTGCTCGCCCTCGGGGCGACCGGGGCGGCGCTCCTGCTGCTCGCCGCCCTCTATCGCCTTGTCGTCCGACCCGCCACGCGTCTGATCCGCTCGCAGGTCCAGCACCTCTCCGCCAGCGAAACCCGGTTTCGCCTGCTGATCGAGCGGATGCACGACGGGCTGGCGATCCTCGCTCCGGGGGGCCGGGTCAGCTACGTCAACGATCGGTTCTGCCGGATCCTCGACCGCCCGCAGGAGCAGCTCTTGGGACAGCCCCTGACGATCTGGGTCGAAGGAGAATCCCGCAACCGCCTGGTCGAGCTCCTCAGTCGGAGCGGTGCCGCTTCCGAGGAGGTGCTGGAAATCGAATGGACGGTCCCCGGCGGCCGGCCGTGCGCCACGCTGGTTGCCCCGGGAACGAATTCCGATTCCCTCTCCGCGAAATCCGAGCCGATGACGTTCCTGATCGTCACGGACGTGACGCCGCTCAAAGTCGCCGAACGCCGGATCCGCGAAGCGCGGGACGCCCTCGAGGTCCGGGTCGACGAACGGACCCGCGAGCTGAAGGGGGCCAACGAGGCCCTCGCCCACGAAGCGGCGGAGAGAGAACAGGCGGAGGAAAAATCGCGGCTGCTCCAGACGCAGCTCGCCCACGCCGCGCGGGTGACGAGCCTCGGCGAGCTCGCCACCGGGATCGCGCACGAGATCAATCAGCCCCTGGGAGCCATCTCCAATTACGCCGAGGCGCTCGGCGTCCTCGCCGAAACGCCTGAGGCGGCCGCGGCCGAGATCCGCTCGATCGCCACCCGGCTGCGGGACGCCGCACTCCGGGCTGGCCGGATCGTCGGCCGGATGCGGAACTTCGTCCGGTCCCGCTCGACCCCGCGGAGCCTCGAACGAATTAATCCGCTGATTGAAGAAGTCCTCGAGCTCTGCGAACCGGAAACACGCGAGCACGGCATCGAGGTCTGCCGGCGTCTTGCCGAGACCGACGGCGATTCGGTCCTCGTCGATCCGATCCAGATCCAGCAGGTCCTCGTCAACCTCGTCCGGAACGCCGTCCAGGCGATGGGGGCCTTCCCCGAGCGTGAGCGTGTGCTGACGATCCACACCGCGCGGAACCTCGACCGCATCCTGATTGACGTCGAAGACACCGGTCCCGGCTTCGCCGCTGACGCCATTCCCCACACGTTTCAGCCCTTTCAGTCCACCAAAGCGGACGGCCTCGGGATGGGCCTGTCGATCAGTCAGACCATCCTGGCCTCTCATGGTGGCGAGCTCTCGGCGGAGAACGCGTCTCCCCGGGGAGCCCGTCTCACCATTGTTCTGCCTCTCGCGAAAGCCCCCCTCCCCAGTGAGTACACAGACAGTCTTCGTCGTGGATGACGACCGCGACCTGCTCGATTCCCTGCTGACGCTCCTGCGGGCGGTGGGGTACATGACGCGCGGGTTCGCCTCGGCGGAGGAGTTCCGCGCCTTCTACCAGGAGCCGCTCCCCGGCTGCCTGCTGCTCGACATCCGGATGCCCGGCCAGAGCGGGCTCGACCTCTACGCCGACCTCGTCCGGGCGGGGAAGCGGCTGCCGGTGATCTTCATCACGGGGCACGCCGACGTCCGGACGGCGGTGGCGGCGATGAAGACCGGCGCGATCGAGTTCCTCGAGAAGCCGTTCGACAAGGCGACGCTGGGAGAGCGGGTCCGCAAGGCGCTCGAGATCGACGCGAAGTGGCGGGAGGGAGAACGCCGCTACAAGGAGCTCGACGAGAATGTCCAGCAGCTGAGCGGGACCGACCGGGAGACGCTGGAGATGATCATCCAGGGGGTGACCAACAAGGCGATGGCCGCCCGGCTGCTGATCACGACCCGCGCGGTCGAGCTCCGGCGGCAGCGGCTGATGCAGCGGCTCGGCGTCCGGTCGGTCGCGGAGCTGCTCGAGCTGACGATCACCCACCGCGTCCTGGCGGAGATCCGGACCGTCGAAACCGACTGGCCGCTCCGGTCGTAGACGCTGATTCAGAGCCGCATGCAAGACTGACGCGGCCGGATCGACCGGGCGCGTGGTGACCCCGGTCCAGCGGGACGCTGGCGGGTCCAGCACGCTGCTGGCCGCCGGAGGCCATGAGCGCTCGAGAACCATGGACCACGTTTCGTGTCCAAGCGCGGACCGGGTGTGGCGGACGTTATTCATCAGAACGCGTCCCTTGCGATTCCCACGGTCTGGAGAGGGGGTGCCCGCGATGCTGGTTTCCGGAATTGGGCGCCAGCCGTTGACCACGGTGACCTGAACGGAAGCGCCTCCGGCGGGGCCAGCGACCCCGCTGGACTG
>VFQO010007608.1_pt1 | contig 39889 bp, 27 predicted proteins | sample 3512331 | NCBI WGS metagenome assembly VFQO01 (sample SAMN10412371, study PRJNA504923) | tailings metagenome | isolation source: Replicate 3 from Balatoc abandoned mine | place: Philippines: Itogon, Benguet | collected 2017-08-28 | reverse complement strand
CGCCCATGCCGGTGCGCAGCTCGGCCTCGTAGATGAACTTGTCCGCGTGCGTGCTATGCTCGAACGGCGTCTGCGCGCCGAGCAGCAGGCTGTAGACGTAGGCGGGCGACCCGCGCTTGAGCAGTTCGCCGGTGAGCGCGCGCTGCTCCTCGAGCAACGCGGCATGGTCGGCGTGGCGAATCTCGGGTGGCAGGTAGAAGCCAGCCTGGATCAAGGGCGTGTAACGGTGCCCGGTGCGGTGCCGGTTGAGGTCGCGCAGTTCGGCCAGCGCGAGGTTGTTCCATGCGAAGGTGACGCGCATGCGCCGCGTGGCCGTGCCTTGGTAACCGTAGCGGTTGGCCCGATGGCGCAGGGCCTCGGCGACCGGCTGTTTTTCGGGCAGCCACGGCGGGGCCTCCCGGTCGACCTTGACCCAGACCTCGTCGGCCAACGGCTCCGCCGAGAGCCGTTCGAGGCCGAGGGCCACGCTCGTGGTGAGTTCCTGCTCGGCCTGCACGCGATACGACGGTTCGGCGAGGCTGTGGCGCATGAGCCGCGGCGACTGCTTGAGCAACTCGCCGCGGATCAACGTGGCCGCTTCACGCGCCTCGGGGTGCGGCAACGAGTCGAGATGCTTCACGGTCGCGGCCCACATGCGCGACGACTGCACAAGGCCAAGGTTGGTGCGCGTGGCGAAGGGAATGAAATAACGCGCCCGGTCCAGCGCGTAGTTCTTGCGCAGGCGGGTGACCACGGCGGGCTTTGCATCCGGCGGCAGGCGAACCAAACCAGGCTCCGCCTGGGCCAAGGCGTCGAGCCGCGCGTACTCCGCCTGATACGCGGCAAAGGCGCGTGCCATGACGTCGCGCCAATGGGGCGCGAGGTCGTCCGGAATCCCCAGCGCGGCGGCCTCGGGCAGGTTGGAGGGCTCCATCGCGATGTAGCGCGTGCTCGACTCCTGCCCGTCGGCCATCTGGGCGATCTCAAAAATTTTGTAGGCGAGCCACATCGAGACGTCGTCGAGGGCGATGGCGAGACCGCCGGTCAACCCCCCGATGGAGGCGTGGCCGTAGTCGACGAACTTCAGGATGCGATCGATCGACGCGTCCGGATTCGCGAGGTCGACCTTCTCCAGGATGGCATGAATCCCCTCGTTGCTGCGCGAGTAGCGCGCCAACACGGAGGCGAGCAACTCAGGGGTGACCTTGGGCAGGTCGGCGGCGGTCGGAGGGGGAACGAGGGCGAGACCGGTGATGCGCATGCTTCGCCTCCCAGCAAGGCAGGAAAGCCCGGCGAAGGAAAAGATTTAAGTGAGCGCGCGGGAGGGCAGATCGGTCCGATCGGTCGGATCCGACCGATCCGTCCCGGTCGCGAGCCGCGCGCTCAGCGCAAGGCGAGCCACTCGCCCAGCGGACCTTGGTAGAAGCCCAGCAACACCGAAGCGAAGGCCAGGGTCGCCAGCGTGACACCGGCGGCGAGGCCGACGGGCGTGCCCGCGGAACGCACCGGCTCCCCGCCTTCGCCGCCGGCCGGACGCCACGTCGCGAAGAAGGCGGCCTTGATCCAGCCAAAGTAGTAGTAGATCGAAATCACGACGCCGACGATCGCCACGCCGAGCAGCAGGTAGAGCTCGGCCCGGAAGGCGGCCATGAAGATGAAGAGCTTGCCCATGAAACCCGCGAGCGGAGGGATGCCGGCAAGGGAACCGAGACCAACGGCGAGGACCACGGCGAGGAAGGGCTTGTGTTTCGCGAGGTCGCTGTAGTGGTCGAGGTCCTGATCGGCATCGTCGGCGCCGGCGAGGTGCGTCATCACGCCGAAGACGGCGAAGGAGGCGAAGAGGTAGACCAGCAGGTAAAACTGGATCGCCCCGACGGCGAGCGGCTGCGAGTGGGCGGCGATCACGCCGATGAGCAGGTACCCGGCATGCGCGACGCCGGAAAGGCCGATGAGCCGCTTCACGTTGCTCTGGGTCAGTGCGGCCAGATTGCCGAAAAGAATGGTCGCGACCGCCATGGCCGTCAGGACGGGAATCGTGAGGTGCTGGTACGGACCGAACACCTGCACCAGCGAGAGCAAGACGGCGAAGCCGGCGGCCTTGGAGGCGACGGCGAGAAAGGCCGTCACCGGCGTGGGCGCGCCCTGATAGACATCGGGAATCCAGATCTGGAACGGCACCGCGCCAACCTTGAAGGCTACGCCCGAAAGGACGAAAAGCACGCCGACGGAAGCGAGCAGGTTGTCGGGGTTGGCCGCGAGGAAGGTGCGCAGGGCGTCGAAGTTCATCGAGTCGGCCGTCCAGCCAGGGAGTGCGCGGTTGCCCGCGACGCCATAGAGCAGGACGATGCCGAAGAGGAGAATGCCCGAACTCAGCGCGCCGGTGATCAGGTACTTGAGCCCAGCCTCGAGGGACAACGGGTTGGTGCGCGTGTAGCTGACGAGGATGTAGAAACCGACGGTGATCGTCTCGAGCGCGACGAAGAGCATCAGGAAGTGGTTGGACTGCGCGAGCAGCATCATGGCCGCGGCCACCACCATCACGATGTGGAAGAATTCGATCCGCGGCATGCGCTGCTTCGCCAGCGCCACCATGCCGAGGAGGCTCACGCAGATCGACGCGAGCAGGAAGAAAAGCCGCATGAACTGGCCGTTGCCGCTGTGGTAGAGCAGACCGTTGAACGTCGTCTCACCGAGGAAGCCGGTGCGGAAGTTGAGAATCAGGCCAACGAGGACCGCGAACTGGCCGGTGACGGCGATCGCCGGGATCGTGTCGTGGTGCTTCTTGGGCAGCACGATCTCGAGCACGAGCAGGAAGAGCGCGAGGCATCCCAGCAGCAGCTCGGGAAAGATGGCCGTCCATTGGTTGGACGCGGCGGCGGCCTGGAGGGAATCGAGGTTCATCACGGCGGGGAAAACGAATTACTGTCCGAGCGCGCGGACGGCGAGGGTCTCGACGGCGGGATAGACGGCTTCGAGAGCGGAGTTGAGAGGCGTGGAGATGGCCTTGGGCCAGACGCCCAGGGCCACCAAGGTGAGCAAAAGGACCAGGGCGGGAATGCGCTCGCTCCAACGGAGGTCGCCGATCTCGCGGCCCTCCTGGTAGCGTTTGAAGTCTTCGCTCGGCTGGCCGTAGAAGACCTTGCCCATGGCGCGCAATCCGTAGATCGCGGAGATCACAACGCCGAGCAGGGCTGGCACGACCATCCACTTCGCGTGGGCGTAGAGCGCCATGAAGATGGTGAGCTCGCTCCAGAAGTTGAGCAGGCCGGGCCCGGGCAGGCCGATGCTCGCCAGCATGGCGGTGAGAAAGAAGGCCGCGAGCACGGGCGCCTTCTGCGCGAGTCCACCCATGCACTCCAGGTCGAAGGTGCCCGTGCGATGGTGGATGCTGGTGGTCAGCAGGAAGAGCAGCGCGACCGAAAGACCGTGGGCGACCATGAAGAGGACGGCACCGCCCGCACCGAGAACCGACATGCAGGCTACGCCAAGGAAACCGTAGCCGACATGCATGACGGAGGCGTAACCGACCATTTGCTTGAGATCGCGCTGCGCGATGGTGATCAGGCCGATGATGACAATGTTGCCCATGGCCAGCCAGACGAGCAGCGGGGACCAAGCGGCCGCGCCCGCGGGGGCGAGCGGCAGGGCGATCTGCACAAGGCCGTAGAGGCCGAACTTCTTGAGCACGCCGGCATGCAACATCGAGACCGAGCTCGGCGCCGCGCCATAGCCCAGCGGAGCCCAGGTGTGCAGCGGCCAGAGCGAGACGAGCGTGCCGAAGCCGAACATGAGCAGCCCGAAGATGTACTTCTGGGTCGTCTCGCGCATGGGCTGCAAGGCGAGCTCGTTGCGCAGCGCGATCATATCGAAGGTCTCCGCACCGCTTTTCATGTAGATCGCAATCAGGCCGATCAGCGAGAGCATCGCCCCCGCCGTCAGGTAGATCGTCATCTTCATCGCCGCGTAGTTGCGGTCCCGTCCGCCCCAGATGCCGACCATGATGAAGGTCGGGATGAGGGCCAGTTCGTGGAAGAAATAGAAGAAGAAGATATCCACGCTCGCGAATACGCCGAGCAGGCCGGCCTGCATGACGAGGAGCAGCATCAGGTAGGTCTTGAGGCGCTCGGCGGTCGATTGGATCGCGTACAATCCGGCGGCCAGGCCGACGATCGCCGCCATCAGGTACAGGGCGAAAGAAATGCCGTTGAGCCCGAGGGTGAGCTTGATGCCGAGGCTCTCGAGGCCGGTGTTATAGCTCGTGAGGAAGAAATACTCCGCTCCGGGATTCGCCGGAAACTGGCTCCACAGGTACACGGCGATGACCGCGGGCAGGCCGAAGCCGACGTAGGCCAGCTTGACGGCAAAACGCTTGGGCAACCCGACCACGATGGCCAGGGCCACGGCGAGCGGTGTCGCGATGGACAGCAGGAGAAGGTCGACGGGGAAGGTGTTCATCAACGAAATCGCGTTAGAAGAGGCCGGCAGCGAAGGCCCACAGGACCGCGGCGCCAAAGAGGAACCAGTACACGTAGGCGTGGAGGCTGCCGACGTGCAGCGCGCGCGCACCGATGCCGATCAGGCCGACCAGACCGGCGAAACCGCGCACCACGAGACCGGCGAGAAAAATCTGCTCCAGGAAGTTGAGCAGGAGCGCGAAGCGCTGCTGGACCTTCGCGACGTACCAGTCGTACAGCGTGTCGATGTAGAGACGTTTCTCGAGAACCCGGTAGAGCACCGGCACGCGGTCTTCGAGGAAGTCGAACTTCGAACCGGGCCGATAGAGCAGGAAGCCCAGGCCCGCTCCGAGTACGAAGGCCGAGGTACCGGCCACGGCGGCCGCAGTGTGTCCCTCGCCCGTCAGCAGCCCAAGCGCCAGACCCGGGACCGTCGAGAGCGCGGACGGGTAAAACCAAAGGTAACCCGCAAAGATTGCGCCAACGGCCAGCAGGACGAGCGGCACCGTCATGACCGCACCGCTCTCGTGGGCGTGATCGGCATGGTCGCTTCGCGGCGCGCCAAGGAAGGTGGTCGTCCAGAGACGCGTCATGTAAAAGGAAGTCAGGAAGGCGCCCACCAGCAGAAGCGCGAAGACCTTCTGATCGTACTGGTAGGCGAGCAGCAGGATCGCGTCCTTCGAGAAATACCCGGAGAGGAACGGCGCGCCCACCAGAGCCAGCGTACCGAGGGTGAAGGTGGCAAACGTCACCGGCATGCGTTTGGCAAGCCCACCGAGGCGGTAGATATCCTGCTCATGATGGCTCGCGTGAATGATCGAACCGGAGCCGAGGAAGAGCAGCGCCTTGAAGAAGGCGTGGGTGGTAAGATGAAACATCGCCGCCGCTGCGCCACCGGAGAGACCGGCGAGGGAGACATCGGCGCCGGCACGCAAAGCGAGCAAGGAACCGAGCGCAAAGGCGGCCACCATGTAGCCGAGTTGCGAGATCGTGGAGTACGCCAGGATGCGCTTGATGTCGCGCTGACCGAGCGCGGTGACGCCGGCAAAGAGCGCCGTGGCGACGCCCGTCCAAAGGATGACGGTGAGCGCGTCGCCCGTCATGATGACGGCCACGCGGCAAAGCAGGAAGATGCCGGCCGCCACCATCGTTGCGGCGTGGATCAGGGCGGAGACGGGGGTCGGACCCTCCATCGCGTCGGGCAACCAGACGTGCAGCGGGATCTGGCCGGATTTGCCGACGGCTCCGCAGAAAATGAGCAACGCGATCGACGTCGCCACAAGATCGGGCGAGGCATCGAGCTTCGCGGAGATGTCGGCCAGCGTGATCGAGCCGAAGGCCCAGTAGGCGAGGATGATGCCGAGCAGGAAGCCGAAGTCGCCGAGGCGATTGACGATGAAGGCCTTTTTCGAAGCGGCCACGGCGGCCGGCCGGTCGTAGTAGAAATTGATCAACAGGAACGAGCTGAGACCCACGAGTTCCCAGAAAATGAAGAGCATGATCAGGTCGTCCGACAGCGTCAGACCGATCATCGAAAACATGAACAGCGAGAGGCAGCCGAAGAACCGCGCCGTGTGGGCCTCACCTTTCATGTACCCCACGCTGAAGACGTGGATGAGGAAGCCGATGAAGGCCACGACGAACAGCATGAGCTTCGAGAGGTCGTCGACCAGGAAGCCGAGTTCAATCGTCAGCGGCCCGATGGCCAGCCATTCGGCCTTCACCGTGAAAGGCTCCGTCGCGAAGATGAGCAGGCTGCCAAACGCCACGATGAGCGCGGCTGCGGTCAGCGAGAGCGCCCGGCCGATGGCGGGACTCCGACGGAAGAAGACCGCCGTCAGCAAGGCCGAGGCGAGCGGCGTCAGCAGGAGGGCGAGAGCGAGGGTGGGTCCGGACATGGAGAAAAAGTTAAGCCGAGGAAGACAGGTTGCGGGCTTCGGCGACTAAAGCCGTCCGACGCAGCTTGGACGTACGCAGGCACCCGGGAGCATCCGGCGATCGACGAACCAGATGTCCTCGACCTCCGACTACTGTAGGCCCGGTCCCCCGACCGGGCGCTCGGCGGCCCAGACGCCGCGTGAGGGCACGCGGCCTACAGCGCTGCGTTGCCGTCAGCACCCCTTCGATGCCCATGCGTGTGGCCGCATGATGCGACATGGAGAGATTCGCCGCCAAATCAGCATCGACGATCACACGCCGTCCACGCAGGACCAGAATGCGTTTCTGGACCCTTTCGGCGGGCAGGAGTTGTGTGTCAGAACTCAAGGGGCGTCCGATCTTAGTTCTTCAGCGCACTGAGCTCCTCGACCTGCACCGTCTGGCGGCGGCGGAAGAGGGCGACGATGATGGCGAGGCCGACGGCGACCTCGGCGGCGGCCACGGTGAGGATGAAGAACACGAAGACATTGCCGTCCATCGTGCCGTTGTAGCGCGAGAAGGCGACGAGGGCGACCGTCGACGCGACGAGCATGAGCTCGAGGCACATATAGATGATGAGCGTGTTCTTGCGCAGCAGAACGCCGAAGAAGCCGATCGCGAAGAGCGCGGCGCTGAGCACGAGGTAGTGGGAAAGTCCGACGGCGGTCATTTGATGTCCTCCAGGCCTTCGAAACGCTTGCTCAGCACGATCACGCCGAGCATGGCGATGAGCAGCAGGAAACCCACAACCTGCACAGGCAGCAGATAGGTCGTGAAGAGCTGGGCGGCGTAGTATTTGAGGTTGGCGCCCACCGGGACGACCTCGGCGGCGGTCGGGGCCGGCAGGGCCTGCGCGGCGCGCGCGAACGAGACCAGGCCGAGCGCAAGCAGGGCCGCGGCCACCGTGCTCGCCACGATGGTGGAGCGTTTGAAAGCCGGGCGCTCCCCACCCTTCATGTCGAGCAGCATGACGATGAACAGAAACAGGGCGACGACGGCGCCCGCGTAGACGAAGATCATCAGCACGGCGAGCAGGCCCGTGTCGAGCAGCGCAAAAATCGCGGCGACGCCAACCAGACTGAGCAACAGAAAGACGGCCGAGTTGACCGCGTTCCGGTTGAAGACCATCGCCAGCGCGGAGCCGACCGTCAGGAAGGCAAAGGCGTAGAAGAGCAGGTCGAACATGGGAAAGGAGAGTAGCGAGTAGCGGGTGGTGAGTAGCGAGTAGAAGGAGCGGAAGGTTCTAGTGGAGGCGCGGCAGTCAGGAGGAGCGATCGTGGTTCGGCATGCTCGCTACCCGCTACTCGCCACCCACTCCTTTCTTCAGTGCGTCCCTCCGTGGGCGGCGGCTTCCTCGGCGGCCTTTTTCTTGTCCCATTTGAAGTGCTGGTCGGGGAGAGTTCCGCCGAGTTCGTAGAGGCGGGCCTTGTTGTTGACCATGCTCTCGCGGGTGTATCCGGACATGGAATACTGGTTTTGCAGCCAGATGGCCTCCTCGGGGCAGACTTCCTGGCAGAGTCCGCAGTAGATGCAGCGAAGCATGTCGATCTCGAACTCCTGGGGCGCCTTTTCGACGTGGGCGTTGGCGGAGTCCTCGGGAATCTCGCCCGGCGTGATGCGGATGGCCTTGGGCGGGCAGACGAATTCGCACAGCTGGCACGAGACGCACTTCTCGCGGCCGTGCGGGTCCTTCACCAGCGTGGGCACGCCCCGGTAGCCCTGCGGAATGGCGGGGCGCTGCTCCGGATACTCGAGGGTCTCCTTCGGGCGGACGAGGTGCTTGAAGGTGGTCGCCAACCCGCTCGCGATCTGCGGAAGGTAGGTGCGCTCGGCGAAGGTGAGCGGTTTGCGTTCGATGGGTACGACGGCCATGGGAATTCGAAGGATGAAGGAGGAATTACGAAGGATGAAACCTGGCCTGAGGGTGGCAGCGGAACGGCGTCGGGTGGACTCAGCCGCGGGTTTCGATGAAGGCGATCGCGAGGAAGTAGAAGATGAGGTTGGCGATCGAAAGAGGCAGCAGGCGCTGCCAGCCGATCTTCATGACCTGGTCGTAGCGGAAACGCGGGAGCGTCCAACGCACCCACATGAAGAAGAAGATGCCGGCGAGCACCTTGCCGAGGAAGATGCCGATGGCGATGAGGCCGCCGAGCCAGACGGGCAGGCCGTCGATCAGCGGTGCGAGCGGCACCCAAGGCAGCGGGTTCCAGCCGCCGAGGAAGAGCAGCGTGAAGATGCCCGAACCCACGATCATGTGCGCGTACTCGGCGACGAAGAAGAGCGACCATTTGAACTCGCCGTACTCCGTATGGAAGCCGCCGACGAGGTCGGACTCCGATTCCGGCATGTCGAAGGGCTGGCGGTTGGTTTCGGCGAAGAGCGCGACCAGGAAGATGAAGGCCGAAAGCGGCATCAGGAAGAGATACCACATGCCACCGAAGAACCCGGGCTGGCTCTGGGTCTCGACGACGGCGAAGAGGCTCAGGGTACCGGCGCCGCCCGGGGAGTTGACCCAGAGGAAGACCGGCAGCACCGACAGCGTCATGGAGAGTTCGTACGAGATCAGCTGGGCCGACGCACGCACGCTGCCGAGGAAGGGGAACTTCGAATTCGAGGCCCAGCCGGCGATGATGATCGAGTAGACGCCGAGCGAGGAAAGGGCGAAGACCGCGAGCAGGCCCACGTCGAGGTTGGCGAGCACGAGCGGCTTGAGCGCCCCGGCGGCTGCGTCCCAGTAGGCGCCGAAGGGCACAACCGTCACGGTCATGAGGGCTGGAATCAGCGCGAGCAGGGGCGCGATGTAATAGTAGAACTTGTTAACGTGACCCGGGACCACGTCCTCCTTGAAGACGAACTTGCCGCCGTCGGCCATGAGCTGGAACACGCCGAGCCGCTGAAGGAACCGTCCGACAAAGGGAATCCACGCCGCCCACGGGACGATCGCGCGGTTCGGGCCCGGACGCCCCTGCACCCACGCGGCCACCTTGCGCTCGGCCATCGAGCAGGCGGCCGAGATCGGGAAGATCACGGCGATCACCGCCAGACCCTGGAGGGTAACGCGGAGCCAGTGCGGAAGGTCGAAGTAGAAAGAGAAATCCATCGGAGGTCGGAAACTAAAAGACGAAAGTTACACAGAGCGCACGGAGTTCGGAGAAGGAGATCACGGAGGCGGGTTCGTTTGCGCGGAATAGAGGGCGAAGGTGAGTTTCCAACAGGTGGGTCGTACTCTGTGTTCTCTGTGGGCTGCGCTCAGTGTCCTCTGTGTAACTAGGCTTGAACGGCTTGGGCGGTTTGAGCCGGTTTGTAATGGAGGGACTCGCCTTCCACGAAAGGAAGGCCGGCCCAGGGAGTGGCATCGAGGAGGAGACCGGTGGCGGGCAGCTTTGCGTAGGACGCATGGGCGAGCGCCGGCACCTCGGCGACGATCGCCGCCCAGAGGCCGGCGAGATCGGCGGGAACGGCGGGGCCGCCGACCGCGGCGACGAGTTTCGAGAGGACGACGAGGTCGTTTGCGGCCCCCGCGAGGCCCGGGACGGCCTGGGCGAACTTCTGGATGCGGAACTGCTGGTTGATGAAGGAACCGGCCTTCTCGAAGACCGTCAGCGTCGGCAACACGACCTTGGCGGCGGCGCTGGTGGCGTTGGCGTGGGCGCCGAGATAGACGACCGAAACCTTGGCAAGCTGGGCCTCGGTGAGCCCGGCCGCGCGCAGATCCTCTCCGACGGAAACGACCGCCTTCACCTTGCCCGCGTCGATGGCGGCGCCGAGGTCGGTCAACTGCGCCGACGGCAGCGCCGCGATGAGACCCGTGACGAGGGCGCCGCGGACGTTCGGGTTGCGGTCGGCGGAAATGAGGAGTCCATCCCCCTGCCCCGTCCGGGCCACAAGGCTGACGGTCGCCTTGAGCGCCTCGGCGAGTCTGCGTGTGAGAAACTGCTCCTCGACCGAACTGCGGCCGGAACCGACCAGGGCGACGGAGCCGCCCTGCAGGACGGCGGCGGCACGCGATACGAGGGCGTCGACCGGTTCGTCGGCCTTCAGGCGGTCGGCGGACGCGACCTGCTTGTAGAGCAGGCGTCCGCTGTCGGCCATCCACGTGTCGTTGACCTCGTCGTTGCGCCGCGGGGTGATGCGGTGGATGACGCCCTCGCGGGACCAGACCACCGTATTGGCGCCGACACTACTTTCGGCGTCGATGCTGTCGGTCTGCTTCAGGAACCAGACGCGCATCTTGAACCGGAAGTCGGTCGAGGTGAGCGCGCCGACCGGGCAGATGTCGACGGTGTTGAGCGAGTAGTTGTTGGCCAGCTCCTTGCCCGGGTAACAGGTGAGCGTGGAGTAGCTGCCGCGGTCGATGAAGCCAAGGACGTCGTCCTTAGCGATCTCCTTGCTGAAGCGGATGCAACGCGAGCAGAGGATGCAGCGCTCGTCGTCGAGCATGACGCGCGGCCCGAGGCGGGTGCGCTTCGGTTTGACGTTCTTCTCCTCGACGAAGCGCGAGTAGCCGCGGCCGTAGCCGGTGGCCTGTTCCTGCAGCTTGCACTCGCCGGCCTGATCGCAGATCGGGCAGTCGAGCGGGTGGTTGATGAGCAGGAACTCCATCACGCCCTCGCGGCAGTCCTTCACCAGGGGCGTGTTCGTGCGGATGTGCAGGCCGGGCGAGGCGTTCGTACCGCAGCCGATCTGGGGGCGCGGGATCCAGTTGATCTTCTGCCTGCCCGTGGCCGGATCGATCACCGGCTGCTTGGTGGCCGGATCGACGGCCGGCATGCCCATCTCGACGAGGCACATGCGGCAGTTGCCCACGATCGAAAGCTTCGGGTGATAGCAATAATGCGGCACGTCCACGCCGACCATGCGGGCGGCTTCGATCACGTTCGTACCCTTGGGCACGGCGATCTCCTTGCCGTCGATGTTGACGGTGACGAGGTCAGGTTTGGCGGGCTGGATCATTGCGTCAGATCAGTTCGAGCGCATCGGCCGGTTTTTCGGCCTGCTTGGTCTGGTGGTAGGAGCCGAATTCGTCGCCGAACTTCGCGATGAAGCTCTGGGTCGGCCAGGAGCAGGCTTCGCCGAAGGCGCAGATGGTGCGGCCGGGAATCTGGTCGGCCACGCTCTTGAGCAGGCCGGCATCCTCGGGACGCGCCTGGCCGTGCACCATGCGCGACGTGATCTTCTTCATCCAGAGCGAGCCCTCGCGGCAGGGCGTGCACTGGCCGCAGCTCTCGTGGGAGTAGAACGCGTTGATGTTGGCGAGCGCCTCGACCATGTTTACGGTGTCATCCATCACGATCACGCCGCCGGAGCCGCCCATCGTGCCAATCATGGCGAGCGAATCGAAGTCCATCGGCACGTCCTCGACGCCCCAGTCGTACTCGACGCCGGCGCGGGTCTTGCCTTTGAAGCGCTCGCCGAAACGGAGGATCTTCGCGGAGGAGCCGCCAGGGATGACGGCCTTGAATTTCCGGCCGGGCAGCGGGCCGCCGCAGACGTCGTAGAGCAGCTGCCCCATGGTGATCTTGCCGGCCTCGAACTCGTAGTAGCCGGGACGCTGCACGTGGCCGGAGACGCAGAAGATGCGGGTGCCGGTGTTGCCGGGCGTGCCGATCTTCGAATATTCCTCGCCGCCGATCTCGGCGATGGTCTTCACGTGGCAGAGGGTCTCCACGTTGTTGACGATGGTCGGGCACTGGTAGAGTCCGAGCACGGCCGGGAAGTACGGTGGCTTGATGCGCGGGTTGGCGCGTTTGCCCTCGAGGGACTCGATCAGGCCGGTCTCCTCGCCGCAGATGTAGGCGCCAGCACCACGGTGGACGAAAATGTCGCAGGAGTAGCCGGTGCCGAGGATGTTGTTGCCCACGAAGCCGGCATCGCGCGCCTCCTGGATGGCCTTCTCGAGAATGCGGGCGCCGTGCGGCATCTCGCCGCGGATGTAGATGTAGGCCTGCTTCACGTTGTTCGCGAAGCAGGAGATCATCGTGCCCTCGATCAACTGGTGCGGATCCTGGTGGATGATGTAGCGATCCTTGAAGGTGCCGGGCTCGGATTCGTCGGCGTTGACGATGAGGTAGATCGGCTTGCCGCTCTTGCGGTCGACCAGGCCCCACTTCACGCCGCACGGAAAGCCCGCGCCGCCGCGGCCGCGCAGGCCGGACTTCTTGACCTCCTCGATCAGGTCAGCGGGCGGGCGCGTGACCGCCTTCTTCAACACCTCGTAACCGCCGTGCTTCAGGTAGCAGGCGAGGTCGTTGGTGTAGCCCGGCTCATCGATGTGCTGGAAGATGATGCGGCGTTGGGAGGGAGCGGACATGAGGGAAAGACTGAAGGACTGAAAGGCTGAAGGGGAAGGCGGTTCTGGTTCGTGATGCTCGCTATTCGCTACCCGCTACTCGCGACTTTCTTCACGGCCCCCTCCTGCTTGATTTGGGCGGCGATGGCCTTCGCCTTGGCGACGTCGACCTTCTCGTGGAGGTCGTCGTCGATCAGGACAACGGGAGCGGTGCCGCAGCTGGCGAGGCACTCGACGAACTCGATGGTGACCTCGCCGTCCGGCGAAACCTCGCCGCGGTGGGTGTTGAATTCCTTTTCGAACGTCTCGCAGGTCTTGTAGCCGCCCATGAGCGCGCAGGAGAGCGTGCGACAAACCTTGATGTGACGGCGGCCGATGGGTTTGCGCCGGAACATCGGGTAAAAGGTGACGACCTCGTAGACGTTGATCGGCTGGAGCTCGAGCTTCTCCGCGATCCAGCCGATCGCCACCTCGGGGATGTAGCCGACATCCTCCTGAATGAGGTGCAGCAGCGGCAGCGTGGCGCTGCGCTTCACCGGGTAATGCGTGATCACCTCGTCGATTTTGGAGAACGTTTCCGGTTTGAGATTCATGAAAAAATTGCTCCGCAATTTTTTAGCGATCGCACTCGCCCATGACGAAGTCGAGCGAGCCGAGGATGGCGACGACGTCGGAGAGCAGGTTGCCCGCGCAGAGCTTGGGCAGAATGGAGAGGTTGCAGAACGAGGGGCTGCGGATCTTCAGGCGCCACGGGACGCCGCCGCCCTTGCTCACGACATAGAAGCCGAGCGCACCCTTGGGATTCTCGGCCTCGAAGTAGACCTCGCCCGGCGGCATCTGCGGACCCTCGGTCACGATCATGAAGTTGTTGATGAGCTCCTCCATGGAGGTGAGCACCTTCGCCTTCGGCGGCGCGAAGATGCGCACGGCATCGCGGGCGAACCAGTCGCCGTCGGGCAGCTTGGCGATGGCCTGGCGGACGATGCGCACGGCCTGCTTCATCTCCTCGCCGCGCACGAGATAGCGGTCGTAGGAGTCGCCGGTCGTGCCGACCGGCACGTCGAATTCGTACTGCTCGTAGCCGGAATACGGACGGTCCTTGCGCAGGTCGAGCGGGACGCCGGAGCCGCGCAGGTTGGGTCCGGTGAGTCCGTAGGAAATCGCGTCTTCCTTCGAAATCACGCCGACGCCCACCGTGCGATCCATGAAGATCTTGTTACGGGTAAGCATGGCCAGCATCTCGTCGAGGATCGGCAGGAACTGATCGCAAAAGGCGAGCACGCGGTCCGTCCAGCCCTCGGGCAGGTCGCGGGCAACGCCGCCGATGCGCGTGTAACTCGTGGTGAAGCGGGCACCGGTGAGTTCCTCGAAGAGCTTGTAGAGCTTCTCGCGCTCGGTGAACTGGTAGAGGAAGACGGTCCACGCGCCCGTATCCATCGCGAACGCACCGAGGCCGAGCAGGTGGGAGGAGATGCGCGCGAGTTCGGAGACGATGACGCGGATCGCCTGGCAGCGCGGCGGCACTTCGAGGTGCGCGAGGCGCTCGACGGCGATGGCGTAGGCCACGTTGTTGGCGAGCGGGGCGAGATAATCGAGCCGGTCCGTGTAGGGCACGAACTGGTTGTACGTCATGTTCTCCGCGATCTTCTCGTCGCCGCGGTGGAGGTAGCCGAGGATCGGGTCGCACTTCGTGACGATCTCGCCGTCGAGCTCGAGCTGGAGGCGCAGCACACCGTGCGTCGAGGGGTGCGAAGGCCCCATCGCGATCGACATCTTCTCGGTCTGGAATTCGGCGGGGGCGCTCTCGGCGCCGGCGGCCGTCTTCGCAGCGTTGTCGGGAAAGGCAAATTCGGTGGCCATTACTGGGAAAGGCTGAAGGGCTGAAAGGCTGAAGGGCTGAGATCCGACGCTGCGATCAGGGACGTGGGCGGCTTCATGCGGTCAGGGTGCGGATTCTTCTGCCTTGGGATTTTGCTCGGACCAGCTCTCGTCCTTGGCACGCGGCTCGGCTTCGGTGAGGTTCATCTCGCCGGTGGAGGCGACGAAGGGGCCGCCCATCATCGGGGCCGGTTCGACCTTGGCCTTGGTTTCCTCGGCGACCTCGAGGTCGGGCAACGCGGTCTCGATGCCGGCCAGCGGGAACTCCTTGCGCAACGGGTGATACGGATAGCCGTCCCACATGAGAATGCGGCGGAGGTCCGGGTGGCTGGTGAAGCGGATGCCGAGCAGGTCGTAGGTCTCGCGTTCGTGCCAGTCGGCAGCGGCCCAGAGGCCGGTGACGGTCGGCATGGCGGGCTCGGCGTCGTCCGCGCAATCCGCGGCCACGCGCAGGTATTCGCCGCGGACGGTGGCGAGCAGGTGCCAGACCACGGTGAAGCGCGGCGAGGCGCCTTCGGCCCAGTCGATGGCCGTGACGTCGACCAGCATGTCGAAACCGAAGTCGTCGCGCAGACTCGTCAACAGCGCCACGGCCTCGGCCGCGGACACGTTGACCGCCGGATGGTCGGCGCTGGCCCGCGGGGTAGTCTGCGGAAATTTGGCCTGGATCGAGGCGATGAGTTCGGCGGGCGCAGTCATGCAGGGCGATAAAGTCGGTCGTGAACTCAGGCGGTCAGGCGCGTGGCGGAGCGCTCACGCTTCATCTTCGTCTGCAGTTTCATGAGGGCGTCGAGCACGGCCTCGGGGCGCGGAGGGCAGCCGCTGATGTAGACGTCGACGGGCAGGATGCGGTCGACGCCTTGCAGCGTCGCGTAGCTGCGGTACATGCCGCCCGAACTCGCGCAGGCGCCCATGGCAATGACCCACTTCGGCTCCGCCATCTGGTCGTAGATGCGACGCACGTGCGGAGCCATCTTGTAGGTCACCGTGCCGGCCACGATCATGCAGTCGCTTTGCCGGGGCGAGAAACGCATCACTTCCGCGCCGAAGCGGGCGATGTCGAAACGGGCGCCGCCGACCGCCATGAGTTCGATGCCGCAACACGCGAGGCCCATCGGCATCGGCCAGATGGAGTTAGTGCGGATCCAGTTGATGACCGCATCGAGCTTCGAAACGACGACTTCCCCCTCGATCTTGCTGTTGTAGGCGAATTCGGTGTTGGGAGAGACCATGGCGACGGAAAAAGGAGTGGAAGGTGTGTGGCCGGAAAGCGCAGAGCGTTGCGGCCGCGCCAAGACCGCGCAAGCCGCTTTTGGCGAAAATGCCCGCTCGTCACGCGCGCTGATACGCGCGTGAAGCGAGCGATGTTCCAAGTCGGCGTCCTTGTGCGCGAACGCCTACAAATCGACCGTCCGTCCTTCGCGGAACGACCGGTCCGCGGCGAGCACCACGCGCAGGCTGTCGACCGCGCTTTCGAGGTGTTCGGCAAGGTCGGCGTCCTCGCGGATCGCACGCAGAAAAAACTCCTGTTCGCGCCGGCAGAGTTCGTCGTGATCCGGCTCGTCGGAGACGTCCACATACTCGTCCGAACGCGCAAAGGTGCCATCGGACTGCAACTCGGCGTGATGCACGAGCAATGACTCGGTCTTCGAGTGCGCATCGACGTCGGCCGACTTGCCCGCCGCGGCGGCGGTGCGGGCCGTGATGCTCACGCAGCCCTTCGGTCCGATGACGTCCTTCACGAAGAAGGCCGTCTCGCTCATCATCGGCCCCCACCCCGCCTCGTACCAGCCGACCGAGCCGTCTTCGAAGGTCACTTGCAGCTGCCCGTAATTGACCTGCCCGGGCGCAATGTCGTCCGAGAGCCGCGCGCCGATTCCGCTGACGCGCACCGGCCGTGAGCCGGTCATGCGGCGCATGACGTCCACATAGTGCACGCCGCAGTCCACAATGGGGGACATGGAGCGAAGCAGATTCTTGTGAGTCTCCCAGTTGGCGCCGGAACTCTGCTGGTTGAGGTTCATGCGCATGACGAGCGGCTTGCCGAGGGTGCGCACGATGTCGACGAAACGCATCCACGACGGGTGCACCTGCAGGATGTAGCCGACGACGAGCTTCCGCTTCAGGCGGAGGGCGGTGTCGATCACGCGGCGGCACTCCTCGACGGTCTCGGCGACGGGTTTCTCGAGGAAAACATGGGCGCCGGCCTCCAGGGCGGCGAGCGCGTAGGACGCGTGCGTGTCGGGATAGGTGGAGATGCAGACGGCGTCCGGCTTCGTCGCGGCAAGGGCGGCGGCGTAGTCGTCGAATTCCGGATACACGTCGCCGAACTCGGCGTTGAGCCGGCGGCGGGAGGCCGCGCCGCGGCTGACGAGTCCGACAATCGAGAAGGACCCGGACATGCGATGGTAGGCGCGGGCATGCGAGGTGCCCATGTGGCCGCAGCCGACAACGAGGACGCGAAGGGGGGAAGGCATGGGGAAGGATGAAGGCGGAAGGATGAAGTATGAAGGAGGAGGCCTCAGGGCAGCAGGGTCAGGGTGAGGCGACGCACTTCCATCACCGTTTTCCCGGGAATGTCGAGCGCGCGCAAGGAAAGCGTCCCCTCGCTGCGCGGGAGCTCGATCTCGCCGAGCGCGAGCGGGCGAAACTCCTTCGCGGGCGACTCGGCGGCCGGGCGCGGAAGCGTATCCTGGTTGGTGTAGAATGGCGGGTCCCAGCCCGGCTCGACGCGACCGACGAGGCGGGACGTTCCGAGGGAGAGTTCGATCGTCGCTCCGGCGTCGTCGACCGGGCACGTGTAGTCGATCGAGACCGCATAACGCCCGGCCGTCTCGACCGTGACCGTCCACGCGATGCGGTCGTCCCGGTTGGTCCAATTGACGAAGAACGAGCTGTTGGGCGCGGAACTGCTGCGTTTCACGCCGCCCGTGCCAACGCCGTCGCGGGCGGGGAGGATCGTGACGGGAAACTCATGGTAACCGACGGGGATCGGCCGCGCATCGGGCGCCGCGGGCGCACCAGCGTCGCCGTACATTTCCCGACGCCAGGCCGCGACTGCGTCCACCAGGCGCTGCGCAAGCGCCGGTTCGCGGGCGTTGAGCGGGTTGGTCTGTCCGGGGTCCTTCTCAAGGTCGTAGAGGCGCCCCTGGGCGTCGAGCACATGGCTGCGCGTGCGAACGCTCACGGCATTGTTCCAGGCGGCGAAGAGTGGACGGTCTTCCCATGTCGGGGCCGCGCCGCGCAGGAGCGGCGTGAGATCGCGTCCGTCAAGCGGCCGGTCGCCGACGAGCGGCACGCCGGCGAGGGAGGTCAGGGTCGGGAGGAGGTCGATGGCGCCGGCGATCTCGTCGACGGTGCGACCGGACGGCAGCCCGGCCGGCCAGCGTACGTACAGCGGCACGCGCACGCCGCCCTCGTCGGTGCTGCCCTTGCGGGCGCGCAGGCCGCCGTTCCAGCGAAAGGAGTTTGGACCGTTGTCCGAGAAAAAGACCACGATGGTGTTTTCCGCGAGGCCGAGGTCTTCGAGTTTGCGCAGGATGCGGCCGACGTTGCGGTCCTGGTTCTCCATCATCGCGAGGGCGCACCGCGTGTGGTCGGCGTTCTCGCGGGCGGGGTCGGTCGCACGCACCGCGAGTTCGCGATCCTTGAAGCGTGCCCAGTCCTCGGCGGGCACGCTCCAGGGCGAGTGCGGCGTCGTGAAGGGCACGTAGCAGAAGAACGGCCGTTCGCGGGAGCGCTCGATGAAAGCGAGCGCGCGGTCCGTGCAGACATCGACGATGTAGCCTTCGGTGCGGACCATCCGCCCATTGTCTTCGAGCAGCGCGTTCATGTATTCGCCCCAGTGGCCTGAAGTGTAGCCGAAGAACTCGTCGAAACCGCGCGCCCTCGGGTGGTAGGGCCACTGGCTGCCGTTGTGCCATTTACCGAAGGCGCCGGTCGCGTAGCCGGCGGCCCGAAACGCCTCCGCCAGCGTGCGTTCGTCGAGATTGAGACGCTCCTCGCCGGTCGACACGCCGCGCACGCCCCCGCGCGGATGGTAGCGCCCGGTCAGGAACTCGGCCCGCGTCGGCGAGCACACCGGCTGCACGTAGAAACGTCCGAAGGCCACGCCGCCCTGCGCGATCGCGTCGATGTGCGGCGTGCTCACCATCGGGTTGCCGCTGAAACTGAAGTCGCCCCATCCCGCGTCGTCGGCGAGGAAGACGACGACATTGGGCGGACGAGCCGTCGCCGCGAGGGCGGAGACCGGCAGACCGGTTGCAAAGGACAGCCCAAGCAAGAGGCGCAAGATCGAGTTCATGGGGCGAAGGGGCGGACCTCAGCAAAGGTCCGCCACCGACGAAGGCAAGAAGCCGTCGGAGGGACAGGCTTGCGTCCGACCAGACGACCCTATCGACTGATAAGGCTTTCGCCCACCGCCATGTTAACCGAACGACAAGAAGAGATCCTCGAATTCGTACACGACTACCAGCGCACCCAGCAGGTCCCGCCTTCGACGCGGGAGATTGCCCGCCGGTTCGAGGTGAGCCAGCCGACGGTGATCGGGCATCTGCAGGCACTCGCCCGCAAGGGACGGATCGAGAAGCTCGCGGACGGCAAGTGGGGGTTCAAGGGCGGCGCCGTGCAGTCGCATCTCTTCGAAACGCCGGTCTATGGCTCCATTCCCGCCGGCCTTCCGGCCATGCAGGAGCAGGAGTGCGACGAAACCGTGCGCCTCGACCCGGCGCTCTTCGGCGTGAAGAAGGCCCGCCCGCACCACTTCTGGTGTCTGCGCGTCACCGGCGATTCCATGGAAGGAGCCGGGATTCTCGACGGCGACCTCGTTGCGCTCGTGCGCCGCGAGCCGCGTCCCGGCGACATCGTCGCGGCCCTGGTCGACGGCACCACCACGACCTTGAAGCGCCTCGTGCGGGAACGCGGCCGCATCCTCCTGCGGGCCGAGAACCCGCGCTATCCCGACCTCGTGCCCCGCGAGCAGCTGGAGGCCCAGGGAGTCGTGGTGGGCGTGATCCGTCGCCTCTCGACGTAGGCGACGGCCCGATCGGTCGGGCGGCCCGCCCGGTGGCTTAGCAATAAGTCCTCATTCGCGTCATCGCCGCGCCTCGCGCCTTCCGTACGGCGAAGACCGGTGCGCCCTTGCACCCTGCGGGGACGCGGCCATCGTTTGCTCCGCCGCTCAACGAGGCCTTTCGCCCCGCCAGCGCTCCTCCTTCAACCGTCGTGACCGCCCCGCAGCCATCCGATCGCCCGGCGTCGCCCGCCGTCACACGGGAAAACGAAGCCCTCCGACGACAGGTGGCCGCGCTCGAGCGCGAACGCCACCGCCTGCAGGCCCGTCTCGACGAAGCCCAGGCCGTGGCCGGAGTCGGCATCTGGGAAACTGACCTCGCCACGATGGAGATCCTGTGGTCCGTGCAGACGCACCGCATCTTTGGGACGGATGCGGCGACGTTCCACCCGACCTTCGCCGGATTCCTCGATCTCGTGCATCCCGACGACCGCGAGCAGGTCGCAGCCGCCTTGCAGGAGTCGATGCGCACGCGCGAGGCCCAGGCCCTGGAGCACCGCGCCGTCCTCGCCGACGGCACGGTCAAGGTCGTCGAGGAACGATGGCAGGTCTTGTTTGACGCGGAGAACCGACCCCTCCGCGCCATCGGGACCTGCCAGGATATCACCGAACGCCGGCGCACGGAGAATGCGTTGCAACGCTCCGAGGAACGCTACGCCCTCGCCCTTCACGCCTCGAGCGCGGCGCTCTGGGACTGGGACATGACCACGAACGTCATCTCCTTCGCCCCGCGCTACCGCGAGATGCTGGGCGGCTACACCGAGGCGGAGTTTCCCGACACACTCGCGGGCTTTTTCGCGCGCGTACACCCCGACGACATCCCGGCCGTGGAGCGCGCGATTCAGGATCATGTCGCCTCGCGCCGTCACCAGCCCTCGACGGTGGAGTTTCGCCTGCAAACGAAGACGGGAGACTGGGCCTGGGCACAGACGTCCGCCCAGGCCGTCTGGACTGCCGAGGGCCGCGCCGTCCGCATGGTGGGCTCGACCATCCTCATCACCGAACGCAAGGAAGCCGAAGCCGCCATGCAACGCGCGCTGCAACGGTTGCACGAGGCCCAGCGCATCGGCGGCATCGGCGACTGGGAATGGGACATCGCCACGCAACGCATCACGTGGTCGCCGGAGATTTTTGCGATCCTCGGCCGCGATCCCCGCGCCGGTCCGCCACGCAACTACGACGAGATGGCGGCCCTGTTCGACGAGGAAAGTCGGGAGCGCATGAAGACGGGTCTGGCCGAAGCCATCGAGACCGGCGAGTTGCGCGAGTACGAACTCGTCGGCACCCACACCGACGGCCGCCGGATCGTCGCGCAGGCGCGAGCCGTTCCCCGCAAGGATGCCGACGGCCGGGTCGTCGGCCTTTATGGCACGTTTCAGGACATCACCGAACGCCGCGTCGCCGAGTTCGCCTTGCGCCGGCGCGAGGCCCTCCTGCGCATCGCCGGCCGCGTCGCACGGATCGGCGGCTGGTCGATCGACCTTCCGGAGAGCACCGTGCGCTGGTCGGACGAGATGTTCGCCATCCTCGAGTTCCCACCCGGCGAACCGCCCTCGCTCGCCGACGGCCTCGCCCTCTACTGCGAACCGGGCCGCCAGGAAGTCGTCGCCGCGGTCGAAACCTGCGCTCAGACCGGGCAACCCTTCGACCTCGAAATTGAAATGCTCACCGGCCGCGGGCGGCGTCTTTGGGTCCGCGTGAGCGGCGAGGCCGAACGCGAAACCGACGGCACCATCGCGCGCCTCCACGGGTTCCTGCAGGACATCTCCTCTCTGCGCGTCGCCGAACAGTCGCTCGCCGAGAGCCAGCATCGCTTCCGCCAGCTCGCCGACGCCATGCCCTTCATCGTCTGGACGGCGGATCCGGACGGCACCGTCGATTTCGTCAACCGCCGTTTTCACGAATACTCCGGCGTACCCGCCGATGCTCCGCCCGCCGAAAGCTGGCAGTCCCTGGTTCACCCGGAGGACGCCGCCTCGGTCGCCCGAGCTTGGGAGGAGGGCGTGCGCGCCGACGCCACCTTCGAGATCGAATACCGCCTGCGGCGCGGATCCGACGGCACGTACCGGTGGTTCCGCACCCAGGCTCAGCCGGTGCGGGACGCCGCCCACCGCCTGGCGAAGTGGTACGGCTCCGAGGTCGACATCCACGAAACCAAGCAGTTGCAGCAGGCGGCGATGCGCCTCGCCGACCGCCTCGCCACCACCCTCGAAAGCATCACCGACGCGTTCTGCACGTACGACCGCTCCTGGCGCTTCACCTATGTCAACAGCGAAGCCGAGCGCATGCTGCGCCGCCGGCGCGAGGACCTGCTCGGACGCAGCGTCTGGCAGATCTTCCCCGAAATCGTCGGCACCGCCTTCGAGCGCGAACATCGGCGCTCCCGCGACGAGAACGTCGCCACGACCTTCGAGTTCTACTACGCCGCACTCGACGCCTGGTTCGAGGTGCGCTGCTTCCCCTCCGAGGAGGGCCTCGCCGTGTACTTCCGCGACATCACCGCCGCGCGCGCCGCCGACCAGGCCTTGCGCGACAGCGAGGCGCGCTACCGCCTGCTTTTCGCGGACAGCCCGCAGCCCATGTGGGTTTTCGACCGGGAGACGCTGCGCTTCCTCGCGGTCAACGACGCGGCCGTCGAACACTACGGTTACTCTGCGGACGAGTTTCTTGCCATGACGGTGATCGACCTGCGCACGCCGGAGGACGCGATCGCTTTCGAACGCGCCCGCACACTGGTACCCGCCTCCGGCCGGGAGGCCGGCTACCGCCAGCATCGCAAGAAAGACGGCACCGTCGTCGAGATGGAGGTCGTTTCCGACTCGCTCGAGTTCAACGGCCGCTCCGCCCGCATCGTGCTCGCCAACGACGTGACCGAGCGTCGGCGCGCCGAGGCCAAGATCCGCGAGCAGGCCGCGCTCCTCGACCAGGCGCAGGACGCCATCTTCGTCTGCGACATGGATCGTCGCGTGCTCTACTGGAACCGCAGTGCCGAACGCGTCTACCTGTGGCCCACCGACGCCGTGGCCGGCCGCTGCGTGCGCGAGACCCTGCATGCCGATCCGGGTGAGTTCGACCGCGCCTTCAAGGCCCTGCTCGACGCCGGCGAATGGGTCGGCGAGTTCGAGCAGCGGCGCCGCGATGGCGTCAAGCTGACCATCGAGGCGCGCTGGACGCTGCTGCGCGACGCCAAAGGACGCCCGCGCTCGCTGCTCGCCATCAACACCGACGTCACCGAACGGCGAAAGCTCGAACAGCAGTTCTTCCGCGCCCAGCGGATGGAAAGCATCGGCACTCTCGCGGGCGGCATCGCCCACGACCTCAACAACCTGCTCGCCCCGATCACCATGGGCGTCGCCCTGCTTCGCGACCTGGCGATGGACCGCTCCTCGCGTGAACTGATCGACTCCATCGAGCGCAGCGCCAGCCGCGGCGCCGATCTCGTGAAGCAGGTGCTCTCCTTCGCACGCGGCGTCGAGGGCGCGCGCGTTCCCGTCCAGGTCGCCCGGGCCATGCGCGAAATCGAGTCCATCGTCGAAAACACCTTCCCGAAGAATCTGCGCATGCAGATCGAGGCGCCCGCCGACCTCCGGCCCGTCCTCGGCGACCCGACCCAGCTCCACCAGGTGCTGCTCAACCTCTGCGTCAACGCCCGCGACGCCATGCCGACGGGCGGGGAACTCACCCTGCGCGCGGCCAACGTCGAGATCGACCTCCAGTACGCCACCCTCAACCGCAACGTCACCCCCGGGCGCTACGTCCGTATCGATGTGATCGATACCGGGAGCGGCATGCCGCCGGAGGTGATCGAGCGCATCTTCGAGCCGTTCTTCACCACCAAGGAGGTCGGCTCGGGCACCGGCCTCGGCCTGTCGACCGCGATCGGCATCGTCCGCAGCCACGGCGGCTTCATCAATGTCTACAGCGAAGTCGGCCGGGGCAGCACCTTCCGCGTCCACCTCCCGGTCCACGAAGCGGAGACGACGCCCGCCGACGAGCCGCCCCCGGTCGAACGCATCGAACGCGGCCGTGGGGAACTGGTCCTCGTGGTCGACGACGAGGCGACCATCCGCAGCGTCACCAAACAAACCCTCGAGGCCTTCGGCTACCGCGCGCTCACGGCCGACGACGGCGCCCAGGCCGTCGCGATCTTCGCCCAGCACCGGCAGGACATCGCCCTCGTGCTCACCGACATGATGATGCCCGTGATGGACGGACCCGCCATGATCGCCGCCCTGCGCCGGATCGCCCCGCGGCTTCCCATCGTCGCCGCCAGCGGCCTCAACGCCAACGGCCACGTGGCCCGCGCCGCCGGCGCCGGCGTGCGCCACTTCCTCGCGAAACCCTACTCCGCCGAGTCCCTCGTCCGCACCATCCGCAAGGTGCTGGACGAAGCCGCGGAACGCCCCGCCGGCTCGCATCCGCCTGTCGCCTCGTAGCGCTCCTCGAACTGAATGTGCGAACCTACGTGTGCGACGACGCCGGCCGCCCGGGCGTGTGGTTCTACTCCCTCGACTGCAACCAGCCGGTCGCCGTCGCCCTCGCCCGGCGCTTTTTTCATCTGCCCTACGAGCACGCCCGCCTGCGCGCCTGGCGCACGGACCTCGGCGTCGATTACGTCTGCCAACGGCGCTCGCCGGACGCCCCCGAGGTCCGGTACGCCTGGCGTCACGAGGAAGCGGGGCACCCCGCCGAGCCGGGCACGCTCGAGTTCTTCCTCGTCGAACGCTACCTGCTGTTCAGCGCCGACCGGCGCGGGCGGCTGTATTCCGGCCGGGTGCACCACGCGCCCTACCGAATCGGGCAACCGGACGTCGCGGCCTGCAGCGCCGGGCCGGTGCGGCAGGCGGGCTTCGTCGTTCCGGAACCGCCCTGCTCGCTCCTCGCCGCCACCGGAGTCGATGTAACCATATTTCCGCTACAACGCGTCTGAACGCCATGCCCCCGCACCGCCGCAAGGCCGACCTGCCCGTCAAGACCTGCGCCGTCTGCGGCCGGCCCTTCGCCTGGCGCCGCAAGTGGGCGCGCGTCTGGGAGGAGGTCCGGTATTGCCCGGACGCATGCCGACGTCGGCGGCGGCCCAAAGGCGCCGGCGATTTGCACTGATTTCTGCCGCAAGGTCCGACGCCGACCTTGCCTCGACCGGCCCTCTGGTGCTTGCTCGCGCAAGGCTTTTCCCAACGGCCTTCGCGTCCCCTCGCGACCGTCCTCACCCCCAACCCCGTTACGTCATGTCTGCGCTCACCCGCCGTTCCTTCCTCAAACGCTCCGCCCTCGCCGCTGGCGCCTACGCCTTCATCGGAGGCACCGCGTCCTCCGCCCGCATCGTCGGCGCGAACAACCGGCTGCGCATCGCCGTCGCCGGCCTCAACGGCCGCGGCAAGGCGCACATCGCCGGCTGGCTCGCCCAGGAGAACGTCGAGATCGCCTACCTGATCGACCCTGACCGCCGCGTGCTCGCCGAGCGGATGAAGGACCTCGAATCGAAGGTTCCGGGCAAATTCGCCTGCAAGGGCATCACCGATGTCCGCGAGGCCCTCGCCGATCCTACCGTCGACGCCCTCTCCATCGCCACGCCCAACCACTGGCACTCGCTCATGACCATCTGGGCCGCCCAGGCCGGGAAACACGTCTACGTCGAGAAGCCCGTCAGCCACGACGTCATCGAGGGGCGCGCCGTCGTCGCCGCCCAGCAGAAATACGGCGTCGTCATCCAGCATGGCACCCAGCGCCGCAGCGACGCAAAGATCGCCGGCCTGCACGAAGCCATCCACGCCGGCCGCTTCGGCCGCCTGAAGATTTCCTACGGTTACTGCTGCAAGCCGCGCGCCAGCATCGGCACGAAACCCGTCGGCGCCCCGCCCGCCCACCTCGACTGGGACCTGTGGCGCGGACCGGCCGAGATCCCCCACTACCACGAGAACCTCGTGCACTACAACTGGCACTGGTTCTGGACCGCGGGCAACGGCGACATGAACAACCAGGGCACCCACCAGCTCGACGTCGCCCACTGGGCCCTCGACCGCGACCAGACCCATCCCGTCCGCGTCATGGCCCTCGGGGGCCGCTTCAAGTGGGACGACCAGGGCGAGACGCCCAACACGATGTTCGCCGCCGCCGAGTATCCCAACGGCCAATACGTCTTCTTCAACGTCCGCAACGTCAACCACGAGGGCTACCTGCATCAGGTGGAGAACGAGTACTACTTCGAGGACGGCGGCCGGATCGTCCGCGGCATCTACTACGCAAAGGGCGACAAGCAGGGCGTGAAGCTCGACCTGCCGCCAGGCAAGGTCACGCCGGGCGGCAACTGGGGCTCCTTCATCGCCGCCTGCCGCGCCGGGAAGCCGGACATGGCCAACGGCAACGCCGTCGAGGCCCACAACGGCAGCGTGCTCGGCCACCTCATGAACAATTCCTACCGGCTCGGAAAGAAGGTCCCCTTCAACGCCAAGGCCGGCCGCTTCGGCGACGACTCCGCCGCGTCCGAGCACTTCCTGCGCCTGCACGCCATGATGCGCGACGGCGCCGGCGTCCCGGAGAACAACGCCGAGTACGTCGTCGGCCCCTGGCTCACCTTCGACCCGAAGACGGAGTCGCACACCGGCGAATTCCGAACCGAAGCCAACGCCCTTCTCCAGGACCCGCACCGCCGCGGCTACGAGGTCCCCGCCGCCGGCAAGGTCTGAGCGGACTGTCGCAGAAGGAGCGGCGGCACTCCTGCCGCCGTCGGCCTGCGCCCGCTGTCCGGCTTCGAACCCGGCGGCACTCCTGCCGCCGCTCCGGACACCACCACACGCGTTGTCCGCACAGGCCACGAAAGACTCACAACCAAGTTTTCGAGGTCTGGCGACTTCCGAGCGATTTGCGGCCGCCCCTCACCGCCCCGCCTTCAGCCGGCGCAGGCGCGCCCCCGCCTCGGCGAGCGCGGCCGGGCCCTTGGCGAAGTTGAGCCGCACGTAACGATTCTCCGGATACGCAAAAAACGACGAGCCCGGCACCGGCGCGACGCCGATCTCCCGCGCCATCCAGTGCGCGCACTCGACGTCGCTTCCGAAGCCAAGCGGCGAGACGTCGACCATGACGAAGTACGCGCCTTCGGGATGCGCGAAAACCAGCCCGGTTTCCCGGAGATGACCGAGCAGCAGGTCGCGCCGCGCCTGGTACTCCGAGGCCAGTCCGGCGTAGTACTCCGGCCCCCAGCCGAGCGCCGTCGCCACCGCATGTTGCAGGGGAGCCGCCGCCCCGACCGTGAGGAAATCGTGCACCTTGCGCGCTTGAGCGACGATCGCCGCTGGCGCGTGCACATAACCCAGCCGCCAACCCGTGATGGCGAAGGTCTTCGATAGCGAAGAGCAAGAAAGCGTGCGCTCCGCCATGCCGGGCAGGGTCGCAAAGTACACGTGCTCCCGACCGTCGAAGACGAGGTGCTCGTACACCTCGTCCGTGATGACGAAGGCGTCGAATTCCGCCGCGAGCGCCGCGATCTGTTCCAGTTCCGCGCGCGTGAAGACCCGGCCGCAGGGGTTGGACGGATTGCAGAGGATGAAGGCCTTGAGCCCGCCCGCGAAGGCCGCGCGCAGTTCCGCGGCGTCGAACCGATACTCGGGCGGATGCAACTTCACATGCACCGCCGTCGCCCCGGTGAGGATGGCGTCCGCGTTGTAGTTCTCGTAGAAGGGCGAGAACAGCCCGACGCGGTCGCCGGGATCGCACACGGTCATCATCGCGACCATCATGGCCTCGGTTGCTCCGCAGGTGACGACGAGATCGCGCTCGGGGTCGACGGCCAGTCCCGTGAACCGCCCGATCTTCGCGGCGAGCGCCGTGCGCAGTTCGGGCGCGCCCCAGGTGACGGCGTACTGGTGCCGGCCGGCATCCATCGCAGCCTTCGCCGCTGCGACCAGCGCCGCAGGCGGATCGCCGTCGGGAAATCCCTGGGCCAGATTGATCGCGCCATAACGCGCGGCGACGCGCGACATCTCGCGGATCAGCGACTCGGTGAAGACAGCAGTGCGCCGGGAGGTGGAAGGCATGCGACGGCTCCGTTCTTGCCCGGGATCCGGCCTGAATCACGCCTGAAGTTGCGTCCCTCAAGGCGTCCGCTGCAGGCAAACAACGTCCTGACGGCGGTCCCAGCCCCCTTCGCGGTAGCCGAGCAGCTGCCAGCCCGGGCGTTGCACGAAGTGCGAGAGCACATAGGACGGCAGGCTAAGGCTGATGCCGTAGCGGGAACCGGGGGTGTAGTCCACGTAACCGAAGCCCGTGCGATGATACTCCTTCAGGAGCGCCGCCACCTGGCGCTCGTCGAGCCCGCACCGGTTGCGGCCCGTTGCGAGTTCTACTTCGCAACGACGCCCATGCGTCGTGAAAACCAAAATGCCGTTCGGATGGAGCCAGCGCTGGAACTGCCCGAGGAAGGCCTCGCAGCGTGGCGCATCGAAGTGTGTGAGGAGCGAGCCGCACCAGATGACGTCGAACTCGGCCCGCAACGGAATCGCCCGGGGATCCTCGTTCGACACGAGGCCGCGCGCGCCAAAGGTGCTGGCGCAAAACTCCACGCCTTCGCGGTTGAGGTCGCAGGCCGTCAACGCAGCGTGAGGGAAGGCCTTGCGCAGGAACCGCAGCACGCGCCCGTAACCGCAGGGAAGATCGAGCAGGCTGGCCACGCTCGAGGCCGGCCGGCGCGCGACGAAGAGGGCGCTTTCGATCGCGTGCAGCGCCGATTCGCCGGTCTCGAAATAGTGGTCGCGATTCTCCCGATACATCCCGTCGCCTTCGGCGATTTCGCGGCTGACGCCGGCAAGCGGGTCGCTGCGCCGCACCCAAGGGCGTCCTTCCCGAAAGCCGTGCAGCGTGAAGTGCTGCCAGCCCGAACCCGCCACGCCCGCCGCCACCGCCGCCGCGACGTCGGCGTGCAGTTGCAGGTAGGCGTCTTCATCGAACTCGTGGCGCGCGGGCATGGTCTGTGTCGCAGCCGGACTGGTGGCGGGCAATTCCATGGCCGCCAGCCAACCGCGCCGCCCGTGGCGACGCAATCCAAGGAATATTCCGGAATTATCACTGCGAATTTCGGCGCACGACTTGCACCCGTCGCGAAGCGCGCTCATCCTTCTTCGTTATGAAAGGGGCTCGGTCCACTCCGGCGCTTGGTCTCCGCTCGGCGGTCGCTCTCGCCGCCTGGATCCTCGCTTTGTCCGGATGCGCCTCCGCCACCGCCCCCCGCCACACGGTGCGCATCGCCTCCGCCGTCGACCCCGCCGCAAAATCGGGCTACGCCTATGTGCTGGCGCCTGATGGGCCCGGACGGAACGCCGCCGATCCGCTTCACGCCGACGTGAAGGCGCGCGTGCGCATGGCCCTCTCGCAGCGCGGCATGTACGAGGCGCCGAGCGCGGCCTCCGCCGACATCGTCGTCTCCTTCGACTACGGAGAGTATCCGCCGCAAACCCAGGTGACCACCGTCACCGAACCGGTCTTCGTCAACTCACCCATGATGGGAGGCGTGACCGATCCGATGTCGCGCTCCGCCGGCATGATGGGCGGGCGCGGTTCGTCCGTGGTGATGGTGGAGAGCCTGCGGGTCACCCAGACCCAGGAAAAATACTTCCGGCTCGAAGCCCGCGAGAACACGCCCGCCAAGGCGCGCGTCTGGTCGGTCGACGCCACCGTCGAGGACGAGGGCACGCCGATCGCCGAGTGCATCCCCGCCATGGTCGACGCGGTGATCGAGTACATCGGCTACCGCACGCCGGAGCCCGAGAAGGTTGTCATCCGACTCGGCCCGGACGGCCCGACGCGCTGAGCGGCGCGCTTCGCCGACGCGGATCAGTTCACCCGGTTCCACACCGGCTCCCCCAGCACGGCCGCTCGTGCGATACGGGCCGAGGTCGTCCTCATCTCGACCATGCCCTCCGGACTGCAGAAGGCCGCGTGACAGGTGACAACAAGATTGGGCGTCGCCGCCTCCTCCGGCGTACGCAACGGCTCGCCCTCCACCACGTCGAGCCCCGCCCCGCCCAGACGCCCGGACCGCAGGGCGGCAAACACCGGCGCCTTGCGCACGATGTCGCCCCGGGCCGTGTTCACGAGAAAGGCACCCGGCTTCATCAGCCCGATCTCGCGTTCGCCCAGCATCCCGCGCGTCTCGTCGCTGAGCGGACAGTGCACGGAAACGAGGTCCGCCTCCGCCAGCAGGGCTTCCAGCGTATCGATTCGTTCGATACCGACGGCCTTGTGCGTGCCGCGCGGCACGTACGGGTCGAAGAAGATCACCCGGAACCCCAGGGCCTTCGCCCGCAGCGCGGTGGCGGTGCCGATGCGGCCGAGGCCGACGATGCCGAAAGTCTGGGTCCGCAGCCGCCGCATCCTTGGCGCCACCTCGATCTTCCAGCCGAGGCGCTTCGCCTCCGCGTCGAGGGGGAACAGCTGCCGGTACAGCGCGAGAGCGAGGGCGATCGCGTGGTCGGCCACCTCTTCCGTGCCGTAGTCGGGCACGTTGCAAACGGGGATGCCGGCCGCGGCCGCCGCCGCGATGTCGACCGTGTCGAAGCCGACTCCGTTGCGAATGATCGCCCGGCAGCGCTGCAACTGACCGATCGCATCCGCGCCGACGAGCGGCCCGTGCCAGAGGATGAGCGCGTCCGCCGCGAGCGCCGCTGCGGGCAGCGGATCGTTGAAGCCCATCGTCACCGTCTCGACCGTCGCGACTCCGTCGAGATGGGGCCGCTCGACCGTGGCCTCGCGGTCGGTGAACTTGAACTCATGGGGGCAAAGGATGACGACATTCGGCAGGGGCATGCCTCATCCTGCCATCGTTTCGCGGTCGCCGTAAACGCCAAGTTGCGATGCTGCCGTCAGCGCCGGCATTGCGTCCATCCTCCCGCCGTGCTCACATGGCACCCATGCCCCGCCCCGTCCCTTCCATCCTCGCCGCCCTCCTGACGGCGATCAGCGTCCACACCGGTTTCTCGACCGAGGATCCGCTCGCCACCGAAGCCCGCACCGCCCTCGCCCGAGCCACCGCCGCCATGCGCGCCATCGCCACCGAGGGCGGATACCTTTGGCGCTATTCGCCGGACTTGAGCGAACGCGCCGGCGAGAATCCCGCAACCGCCACCCAGATCTGGGTGCAGACCCCGGGCACGCCGGCCATGGGACTCCTTTATCTAGAAGCCTTCGAGACCACCGGCGACGCCACCTATCTCGACGCCGCCAAGGACGCCGCCGACGCCTTGGTCCAGGGCCAGCTCGCCTCCGGCGGTTGGGACTACCTGATCGAATTCGACCCGGTCGCGCGCGAGGCGTGGTACCGGCGTGACGACATCGGGCGGCTGCCGCCCGAGGAGGCTGCACGGAGGCGCAACACCTCCACCTACGACGACGACAACACCCAGCAGGCCCTGCGTTTTCTCGTCGCCCTCACAACGTCCGCTCCGTCATCCGACGATCCGCGCGATCGCCGTCATCGCGAGGCCCGTGACTACGGTCTGGCCAAACTCATGGAAGCGCAGCGTCCATCCGGCGGCTGGCCCCAGCGTTGGAACGGCCGGCCGGCCGATCCCGCGGCCTATCCGGCGCTTGACGCCCGTTTCCCCGAAGAATGGCCGCGCGAACACCCCCGGGCGTCCTACTACGACCACTACACCCTCAACGACGACACGCAGCGCGACTGCATCCTCACGCTGCTCGACGCCGCCCGCCGGCTCGGCCGCTCCGACTGCCGCGAGGCGGCGTTGCGCGGCGCCTGGTTCCTCGTGCGCGCGCGCCTGCCGGAACCTCAACCGGGCTGGGCCCAGCAGTACAACGCCCGCATGGAACCCGCCTGGGCCCGCGCCTTCGAACCGCCGGGCATCTCGACACGCGAAAGCGCGGGCGTCATCGCCCTGCTCGCCGCCTTGTATCGGGAAACGGGCGACCAGGGATTCCTTGCCCCGCTGCCGGGCGCGATCTCCTGGCTGCGCCGTTCCGAGATCGCCCCCGGCCGTTGGGCCCGCCTGTACGAACTGGGCACAAATCGTCCGATCTACGGCGATCGCGACGGAAAGATCTACTACCGCGTGGAGGATCTCTCCCTCGAGCGGCAGCGCGGCTACGCGTGGCAGGGGTCGTTCGGCGTGCCCGAGGCGATCGTCGCCGCGGAGAAAGCGCTCGCGCTCGCGCGCGGACAGCCCGGCGCCACCAGCCCCGCCGCTCCGGAGGATGTTGGCGGCCATTCCCGGGCCGCCGCCCTCGCTCCGCGTGTCCGCGCCCTCGTTGCGGATCTGAACGCCGACGGGCGCTGGCTCTCGACGGCGAGGGACGGCAAGGAGGTCGTTGCCACCGCCACCTTCATTGCCAACGCGCGCCTCCTTTGCGCCTATCTCAAGGCGGGCGAATCCGCCCCCTGAGGCGCAAGGGGCGCATTCCGGTTCCCGGCACCGCGTCAAGGGGCCCGGGCATCCCCGCGCCGCGCGCTCGCCCGGATTTTTCACCGGCCGAGACGTCGCGTTCTGCAACGACTGCGAAGGAGCGGCTTTACGCCGCGATGGTCTGCGGACAGTGTTCATCGCGGCGTAAAGCAGTTCCTGCTCTCAAGCCTGCGCTTTCGTGAAACAAGCGGGCTCGCTCTGCGAGCCGGGGCGGTCGCAACGCCCCGGCGGCAAGACCGGATTTCAAGCCGACGATCCGAATGAGATTGTGAGCGGTTCCGCCCCCGGGTGCGCCGCATTCCATCTCTGCACAAAGGCGCGAACCAGCTCCTGCCAGGCCGCCCTTTCCCGGGCAAGTTCCTCCTGCTTCACGCGGAGTTTTTCGAAGGCGGCATTCTGCCGCTCGACCGGCGCCCCCGTCCACGGCAGACGCCCCGAGGTGATCAGATCCCGAAACAGCGCGTTTGCGTCCGCCCGGGCACTTGAGAATCGATACGCATAGGCAGCCCACGCCTGATCGAAGACCCACGCCGAGGCCAGGAAGGCCTCTGCGTCGGCACGCGAGGCCTCGGCCCCCGGAATCCCGGGACGGGCGGGCGCTTTCGGTGCGTCGAAGAACAACGGCGCATCGCCGACCAGCGAAGCCGCCGGTTCGAGGCGCGGGAGAAACCGGTCGCGCGGAATCGCGAGGTGCAGCGGACGCCCGCCAGTTGAGGGAAAGCGCGCCACCAACTGGTCGGCCGTGAGGAGGTGGCCGAGGTGGGCCGCGGGCACCTCGGCACGCCAGACGTTTCCGATCCGGCGAAGGGGCGCCGTCGCTTCCGCGCGCACGCCGCGCATGACGTCCAACGTGGCCGCGGAGTCCGCCGCCGGTGCCAGCGAGAGCGTCAGCTCGAAGGCGACGCTGCCGGCGCCGGCCGAGACACCCACGGTATCGCCATCGTCGATACGAACCGTCCGTGGCTCGGACGGCTCCGCCGCCTGGAGGATCGCCGCGGCGGCGGCAAGCAGACAGGCGGCGAGGCAGCCGCGCGGAAGGCTGAGGTTCAACGGGGAGGTATTCATCTTGGCTCCTTTCTTTGTCCTGGGTTCATCGTATGAAGTTTCCCGGAGGGCGGCGTCCCGGACCCAAGGCCGCCCGGGGGATCCCCCGGGCATACCGTCGGGCGAAAAGCAGCCCGCCGACTGCGCGAGCCTACGAACGCAGGGAGGAAGGTCAACGCCGCCGACACGCGATGCTTGCCGGACGGCGCCTGTTGCAACCACACTTTCCCGGCCCCCTCTCCCCCACCCCTGTCCCATGACCTCGCTCGACTGGATCGTCATCGCCGCCTACTTCATCCTGCTGGCCACCATCGCCTGGCGCTCGTCCCGGCAGACGGCCACCACCGCCGACTACTTCCTCGCCGGACGCAACCTGCCCTGGTTCGTCGTCGGCTGCTCCCTGCTCGCTTCGAACATCGGCTCGGAACACATCGTCGGCCTCGCGGGCAATGGCGCGACCAGCGGCATGGCCATGGCCCATTGGGAACTCCATGCCTGGATCATGCTGATGCTGGGCTGGATCTTCGTGCCCTTCTACTACCGCTCCGGCGTCTTCACGATGCCCGAGTTCCTCGAACGACGGTTCGACAGCCGGTCCCGCTGGACCCTCTCCCTCGTCTCGCTCGTCGCCTACGTCTTCACGAAGGTCTCGGTGACGGTCTACGCCGGGGCCGTGGTTTTCATGACGCTCCTGCCCGACACCTTCGGCTCGCCCGAAAACGCCTTCTGGATCGGGGCCTTCACGACCGTCATCCTCACGGGCATCTACACCGTGGTCGGCGGGCTGCGTGCGGTGGCCTACACGGAGGTGGCGCAGACGGGCGTGCTGCTCGTGGGCTCAGCCTTCGTGACGGTTTTCGGACTGCAACAACTGGGAGGCTGGGACGAACTGCGAGGCGCACTCGGCTCGGACCCGGGCCGCTTTGCACTCTGGCGGCCGCTCAGCGATCCGGATTTCCCCTGGCTCGGCATCATGATTGCCTCTCCGATCGTGGGCATCTGGTACTGGTGCACCGACCAATACATCGTGCAACGCACGCTCGCGGCACGCTCGCTGCGCGAGGCGCGGCGCGGCGCCATCTTCGGCGCGTTCCTGAAAGTCCTGCCCGTCTTTCTGTTTCTCGTGCCTGGCATGATCGGCTACGCGCTGCACGCCAAAGGTGTCATCGCGATACCGACGAAGGCGGACGGATCGACGAACGGCGACATGGTATTCCCGACAATGGTCGCCTCCCTCCTCCCGGCGGGTTTGCGCGGCATCGTCGTGGCCGGACTGCTCTCGGCTCTCATGAGTTCGCTGGCCTCCCTGTTCAACTCCTGCGCCACGCTCTTCACCGTCGACATCTACGAAAAGCTGCGGCCAGGCCGGCCCGAGCGTGAACTCGTCCGGGTCGGCCGGCTCGCCACGGGCGTGGTAGTGGTCCTCGGCGTAATCTGGATACCGGTGATGAAACTCGTTTCGGGAGGCGGCCTTTATCAATACCTCCAGAGCGTCCAAGGCTATCTCGCCCCGCCCATCACCGCGACCTTCCTGCTCGGGCTCTTTTTCCGCCGCATCACCGCCCGCGGCGCCTTTGTCGGCCTGCTGACCGGATTCATTCTGGGCATGACCAAGCTCGGCCTGCAGGCGCTCGACGGCGCCGGTGCGCTCGGCGACTCCGGACTGCTTCACGCCATCGGCGCGTACAATTTCCTCTATGCCTCGGGCTGGCTCTTCGCGCTCAGCGCCGCCACCGTCGTCGGCGTCTCCCTCACCTCACCGCCTCAGCCTGCGGAGAAGATCGCCGGCCTCACCTACGGTTCCCTCTCTCCCGCCCAGAAGGCGGAAAGCCGCGCCTCGTGGGGGGCGGCCGAAGTCGCCGGCACGCTGGCCGTGCTCGCCCTCGTCGTCGGCATTTACGTGTACTTCAGCTTCTGGCTGGGCTAAGAACCCTGCCCCGGCGGAGAAATTAAACCCGCCACCGTATCGAATCATTCGATACGCGTGGCGGGGGCAACCCAAACGATTTTTGCGAAACCGCGTCGCAGACCTGCCTTCGGCATCCGCGACCGGCAGTACGAAAACGGACCTCAGGGCAGAATCACGGTGTCGATGACGTGAACGACGCCATTGCCGGCCGCCAGATCGGTGGCCACCACGTTGGCGCCATCGATCGACACCTTCCCGCCCGTAACGGACACGGTGACCTCCTTGCCGTTGACGGTCTTGACCTTCCCGGACTTCACGTCGGCAGCCATCACCTTCCCCGGCACCACGTGGTAGGTCAGGATGGCGGTGAGCTTGTCCTTGTTTTCGGGCTTGAGCAGAGACTCGAGCGTTCCAGCCGGGAGCTTGGCGAAGGCCGCATCGGTCGGAGCAAAAACGGTGAAAGGGCCTTGGCCCGAAAGGATCTCGACGAGGCCGGCCGCCTTGACGGCAGCAACAAGCGTGGAGTGGTCCTTGGATCCGACAGCGATGTCGACAACCGTCTTCGGCCCCGCCTTGTGTGCACCGTGGTGATTGGCAAACGCCACGGAGGCGGCGAGAACGAAGAGCGCGAGGAGTGAGGAGAGCTTCATGGTATTGTAATGTTTTTCAGGTTCGAGCGGAGACGAAGGGTCTCCGAAGAGTGACCATGAAACGACTTGGGCGCGCCGGCGGATGCCTCATCACCGAAGATGAGCCGCCCGCCAGCGCATCAATAAGCCGCGCTCCATACTTCACCCCGACCTTGCATTCCCGACAAAGTCGCTTCGAGGCCGCACCGCCCGCGGACGGGCGAGAATGCCCCTGATGCCGCCCAGAGGGCAGGAGCGTCGCGAGACGGGGTTCGAAACAAAAAGCCGCGCCCGGGGATCGGGCGCGGCTTTGAAGTCTTGTTCTATGAACCGGGTCAGCTCGCTTCCGTGGCCTTCGCGGTCTCGACAGGCTCGGGCAGCTCGGCGCCGAACGGCAGGGTGATGCGCAGCTTCTTGTAGACCGGCAGGCCCGTGCCCGCGGGGATCAGGTGACCCATGATCACGTTCTCCTTGAAGCCCTTCAGGTTGTCGATCTTGCCGAGGGTCGAGGCATCCGTCAGCACGCGCGTGGTCTCCTGGAAGGAGGCGGCGGAGATGAACGACTCGGTCTCGAGCGAGGCCTTGGTGATGCCGAGCAGGATCGGCTCGGCCTCGGCCGGCTTGCCGCCGGCCTCCTCGATGCGCTTGTTGTCTGCGAGGAAGGCCGAACGGTCGACCTGCTCGCCCCAGAAGTACTCGCTGTCGCCCGGATCGGTGATGCGTACCTTGCGCAGCATCTGGCGGATGATGATCTCGATGTGCTTGTCGTTGATCGTCACGCCCTGGAGACGGTACACCTCCTGCACCTGGCTGATGAGGAAGTCGTAGAGCGCCGAAGGCCCGAGGATCTCGAGGATCTCGTGCGGATCGGCGGCGCCTTCCGTCAGGTGCTGGCCCTTGTGGACCACGTCGCCCGGCTGCACGATGATGTGCTTGCCGGTCGGGATGAGGTGCTCCTCCTCCTGCGCGGTCTCCTCGTTGCGAACGACCAGCTTGCGCTTGCCGCGCAGCGTGCCTTCGAACGAGACCACGCCGTCGATGCGCGCCATCTCGGCGGCATCCTTCGGACGACGGGCTTCGAAGAGTTCGGCCACGCGCGGCAGACCGCCGGTGATGTCCTTCGTCTTGGAGGCCTGGCGCGGGGTCTTGGCGAGCAGCGCACCGGGGGAGATGATGTCACCCTCGTTGACGGCGATCTGGGCTCCGACGGGAATCGAGTAGGCCGCGAGCGGCTTGCCCTTCTCGTCGCGCACTTCGATCTGCGGGTTGAGGTCCTCCTTGTGCTCGATGACGACCGTGGCGATGCGGCCCGACGATTCGTCGAGCTCGCGCTTCACGGTGACACCGGGGATCATGTCCTTGAACACCAGCGAGCCGCCCTTCTCGGAGAGCACGGGCACGTTGTACGGGTCCCACTGGGCGAGCACGGCACCCTTCTCGATCTTGTCGCCATCGGGGACCGGCAGGTAGGAGCCGACCACGATGTTGTAGGTCTCGAGTTCCTTGTCGTCGGCGTCGACGATCTGGATGGAGCCGGTCTTGTTGAGCACGATGCTCGCGCCGTCGGCCGTGGGCACGAGGCGGAGGCCTCGGTAGCGCACGGTGCCGCCGGAGCGGACACGGATCTCGGGGGTCTTGAAGCCGCCGGAGGCGACGCCGCCGATGTGGAACGTGCGCATCGTCAGCTGCGTGCCAGGCTCGCCGATCGACTGCGCGGCGATGATGCCGACGGAGTCGCCGATCTTCGCAACGCGGTTGGTGGCGGGGTTGATGCCGTAGCTCTTCGCGTCGATGCCGTTGCGGCTGCTCGAGGTGAGCGGCGACATGACCTTTACGCGCTCGATGCCGGACTCGACGATGTTGTTGGCGATGTCCTCGGTGATGAGGTCGCCTGCACCGACAAGCAGCTCCGTCGGACTGAGCGGATTGTAGACGTCGTCGCTGGAGCAGCGGCCGACGATGCGCTCGCGGAGACCGACGATCTCGTCGTCGCCCTCGTAGATGGCCTTCTTCCAGATGCCGTCGCGGGCGCCGCAGTCGTCCTCGGCGATGATGACGTCCATGGCCACGTCGCACAGCTTGCGCGTGAGGTAGCCGGCGTCGGCCGTCTTGAGAGCCGTATCGGCCAGACCCTTGCGGGCGCCGTGGGTCGAGATGAAGTACTCGAGCACCGTGAGGCCCTCGCGGAACGAGGACAGGATGGGGCGCTCGATGATCTCGCCGGAAGGCTTGGCCATGAGGCCGCGGGTGCCGCAGAGCTGACGCACCTGCTGCTTGTTGCCGCGGGCGCCGGAGTCCATCATGATGTACACCGGGTTCACCTCGTTGCGGCCGTCGTTGTTCTCCAGTTTGGCGAACACGGCCTTGGCGATGCGGTCGGTGGCCGCGGTCCAAAGGTCGATGACCTTGTTCTTCCGCTCGCCCTCGGTGATGATACCCTTGTTGAACTGGCCTTCGACCTCGGCGATCTTGGCACGGGTGTCGCGCACGATCTCCTTCTTGTCCTCGGGGATGATCATGTCGTCGATACCGATCGAAATGCCGGCCTGCATGGCGGTCTGGAAGCCCAAGTCCTTGAGGCGATCGAGCGTCTCGATCGTGGTCTGCTCGTCGGCGACGCGCGTGGTGTTGAGGATGAGGTCGCCCAGCTTGCCCTTCGGCACCGGGAAGTTGATGAAGCCAAGACCCTTCGGCCAGATCTGGTTGAAGATCACGCGGCCGACAGTCGTGCGCACGGTGCGCTTCTCGGAGTTGCCGTAGACGGTCGTCTGGCCGTGGTCGGGGTTCGGCACCTCGACCCAGTCATGTACGCCGAGGGCGCCGTCCGCCTTGGCGAAGAGCACCTCCTGGAGGCCGCTGAGCAGCGGCACATGGGCGCCCTTGGCCGGCTTCTTGCGCGGCTCGATCGTCAGATAGTAGGTGCCGAGCACGATGTCCTGGGACGGCGTGAGGATCGGCTTGCCGGACGACGGCGAGAAGATGTTCGACGTCGCCATCATGAGGAGCTTGCACTCCATGATGGCCTCGAGGGACAGCGGCACGTGGACGGCCATCTGGTCGCCGTCGAAGTCCGCGTTGTAGGCGGTGCAGACGAGCGGGTGGATGCGGATGGCCGAGCCTTCGATGAGCACGGGCTCGAACGCCTGGATGGAGAGGCGGTGGAGCGTCGGCGCGCGGTTGAGCAGCACCGGGTGGCCCTTCGTGACTTCCTCGAGGATGTCCCACACTTCGGGGGACTTCTTCTCGATCATCTTGCGCGCACCGCGGACGGTGTGCACGAAGCCGAGTTCCTTGAGGCGGCGGATGATGAACGGCTCGAAGAGGACGAGCGCCATCTTCTTCGGCAGACCGCACTGGTTGAGCTTGAGCTCGGGACCGATGACGATGACGGAGCGGCCGGAGTAGTCGACGCGCTTGCCGAGAAGGTTCTGGCGGAAGCGGCCCTGCTTGCCCTTGAGCATGTCGGACAGCGACTTCAGCGGACGGTTACCGGCGCCCGTGACCGGGCGGCCGTGACGACCGTTGTCGAAGAGCGCATCGACGGCCTCCTGCAGCATGCGCTTTTCGTTGTGAATGATCACATCGGGCGTCTTGAGCTGCATGAGGTTCTTCAACCGGTTGTTGCGGTTGATGACGCGGCGGTAGAGATCGTTGAGGTCCGAGGTCGCGAAGCGGCCGCCCTCGAGCGGAACCAGCGGGCGCAGGTCCGGCGGGATGACGGGCAACACTTCGAGTACCATCCACTCCGGACGGGACTTCGACTGGATGAAGCCCTGGATGACCTTGAGACGCTTCGAGAGCTTCTTCTTGATCTGCTTGGACTTCGTCGCGCGCATCTGCTCCTGGAGCTCGGCGACGGTGGCGTCCATGTCCATCAGCTTGAGGCAGTCGCGCACGGCCTCGGCGCCCATCTTGGCAACGAAAGAATCGTCACCGTACTCGTCGAGCGCCTGGCGGTACTCGATGTCGGTGAGCAGCTGCTTGGGTTCGAGCGGGGTCTTGCCCGGGTCGATCACCATGTAGTTCTCGTAGTAGATCACGCGCTCGAGGGAGCGCGCGGTCATGTCGAGCAGGAGGCCGAGGCGGCTCGGCATGCTCTTAAGGAACCAGATGTGCGAGACCGGCACGGCGAGCTCGATGTGGCCCATGCGCTCGCGGCGGACGCGGGCGATGGTGACCTCGACGCCGCAGCGGTCGCAGATGACATCCTTGTACTTGATGCGCTTGTACTTTCCGCAGGCGCACTCGTAGTCGCGGACCGGGCCGAAGATCTTCTGGCAGAAGAGGCCGCCCGGCTCGGGCTTGAAGGTGC